>VOFC01002548.1_pt1 | contig 42499 bp, 60 predicted proteins | sample 5384161 | NCBI WGS metagenome assembly VOFC01 (sample SAMN12384722, study PRJNA508395) | human gut metagenome | isolation source: healthy gut B | host: Homo sapiens
ATTTCGACGTGGAGAAGAAGGACAGCATCAAGACGCTGCTGCTGACACTCTGGAAAACCGAGGACGACAAGATCACGAAGACCGAGAGCGGCGAGCTGGGCAGTGCCGTGAACGCCTATATCGAGCGTATCCGCGCCGACCGGAATATCGTGCCGTGTTTCGACAGTTTCTACGAGTACCTGCGGGACGACTACCGCCGCGAGCTGGAGGAGCGGGAGATCCGGGTCAGCCGCGAGGATTTCAACATCGACAACCAGTATTACAAGGGCGGACGCTACGACTTCCTTCTGAACTCCCGGGCCAACATCGACCTGCTCTCGAAGCGCTTCGTGGTCTTCGAGGTGGATTCCATCAAGGAAAACAAGGAGCTTTTTTTCCCGTGGTCACCATCATCATCATGGAGGCTTTCATAAACAAGATGAGACGGCTCAAGGGGGTACGCAAACAGCTCATCGTCGAGGAGGCCTGGAAGGCGCTCTCTACGGCCAATATGGCTGAATATCTGCGTTATATGTATAAAACCGTCCGCAAATACTACGGTGAGGCCATCGTTGTGACGCAGGAGGTCGAGGACATCATTTCCAGCCCGGTGGTCAAGGAGGCGATCATCAACAACTCGGACTGCAAGATCCTGCTCGACCAGCGCAAGTTCATGAACCGTTTCGACGCGATTCAGTCCTTGTTGGGGCTGACCGACAAGGAGAAGGCGCAGATTCTCTCGATCAACCAGTCCAACGACCTTCCCGTAAATACAAGGAGGTCTGGATCGGTCTGGGCGGCGTTCAGTCGGCGGTCTATGCCACGGAGGTCAGCGTCCCGGAGTACCTGGCCTACACGACCGAGGAAACGGAGAAAGTGGAGGGTGCAGCGGCTTGCCGGCGAGCTGGGCGGTGATATGGAACTGGCGATCAGGCAGCTCGCCGAGGGCAAACGTTAAAGGGAGGGCAGGCCATGTATCGCAAGTGTATCGGATCAGACCCCACGGCGGCGCGTTTGGACTTCGCGCTGTACGAGGTGGCGGGCGAGTGGGAAAGCCGCTCGGGTTCTCCCCGGGTTCGCATCTACCGCAACCCGGGACGCCGGGGCGGCGGTTTTTACGTGGAGGTGTCCTACAAGGACGGGACACGCTTCTCCCGTCCCGTGAGGAAGTATTGGGGAGGTATCCGTTACTTCGACCTCTACGGGTATGTCGCCCTGGCCTACGATGCGGGGCGCGAGGTGCTCCAGCTCTCCGCCTACGGGGATTATTACCGGGCGTCGGAATGACCGCCCAAGTATTCACGAATTAAATAATGAAAAGGATGAAACGATTGATTTTAACGCTGTTCGTGGGGCTTCTTTGCTTCACGTACCAGGCAAAAGCGCAGTGGACGGTCATCGACCCGTCGAACCTCGTTCAGAACATCAAGAGCGCGGTTCAAAGCTCGACCACGGCGACCAACATGGTCAAGTCGCTGCAAGAGAGTATCAAGATTTATAACCAGAGCAAGGCTTACTACGACGCCCTCAAATCGGTGCATAACATCATCAAGGATGCCCGGAAGGTGAAGCTGACGCTCGAAATGGTCAGCGAGATCACGGAAATCTACACCTCGGGATTCAACCGTATGGTTTCAGACCCGAACTTCACGGTGGACGAGCTGGCGGCGATCTCGGCGGGTTACGCCCGGCTGCTGGAGGAGGGCGGCGCGCTGGTGGCGGAACTCAAGACGGTCATAACCGGCGGCAACGGCCTCGCTCTCGGACAAGGAGCGGATGGACGTGGTGGATCAGGTTTACACGAAGATGCTGGAGTACCGCAACCTCACGCGCTATTACACGCGCAAGACCATCTCCGTGTCCTTCATCCGCAGCCGCGAAAAGGGCGACGCGCACCGGGTGCTGGCACTTTACGGGAACCCGAACGACAGATATTGGTAACCTGAAAACGGAGGCAGTCATGGATTTCGACAATTTACACCAGGTTCTCCGGAACCTGTACCAGGAGATGATGCCGCTATGCGGCGACATGATCGGGGTGGCGAAAGGTATCGCCGGCCTGGGTGCGCTCTTTTACGTGGCTTACCGGGTATGGAAGGCACTGGCCAATGCGGAGCCTATCGACGTGTTCCCGCTCCTGCGGCCTTTCGCCATCGGCTTGTGCGTGATGTTCTTTCCCACCGTGGTTCTGGGGACGATCAACGCCGTGATGTCGCCCGTGGTGCAGGGCACGCACGCCATACTGGAGGGGCAGACATTGGATTTGCAGGCATACCAGCAACAGAAGGACGATTTGGAAGCCGAGGCCCGCAGGCGCGAGGGCAAGGCTTGGTTAGTGGACGACGAGGTGTATGAACAACGGCTTGCGGATATGGGTATCACGGATTTGGGCGAGATTATCAGCATGTGGGCCGAACGCACGTGGTACGACATCAAGGCCGGTTTCCGGCAGCTTGTCCGGGACTTCTTCGAGTTGTTGTTCAACGCCGCGGGGCTTACTATCGACACGCTGCGGACATTCTTTTTAGTCGTGCTGTCGATTCTGGGGCCCTTGTCGTTCGCCCTCTCCATTTACGACGGCTTTCACTCGACGCTCGCGAGCTGGATTTCCCGCTATATCAGCGTGTACCTTTGGCTTCCCATCGCCGACCTGTTCTCCGTGGTGCTGGCCAAGATCCAGACGTTGATGCTCCAGGCGGACGTCCTGGCCCTGCAAGACCCCAACTACATTCCCGACAGCGGCAGCGGTGTCTATATTATCTTTTTGATTATAGGTATCATAGGCTATTTCACGATCCCCACCGTTGCCGAGTGGGTGATCCAGTCGGGCGGAGCCGGCGGGGCTATGGGCGGTATCAACAAGGCCGGGGCATTCGCCACGGGTGTCGCTGGCGGTATCGCCGGCAACATGATCGGCCGCACGTTCGGGCGTCGCGGCGGTGGCGGTTCCTCCTCCGGTAACGGCGGCGGTGGCCCGGCTTTCGGGCAGTGCCCCCAACGGGCGCAACCTGGCAACACAAGGTAACAGTAATCATTCATAACAATTTGGACAATGGAATTCAAGTCATTAAAAAACATCGAAACAAGTTTCAGGCAGATTCGGCTTTTCGGTATCGTGTTCCTCTGCCTGTGCGCGCTGGTATCCGTGTTCAGCGTGGTCGCGAGCTTCCGTTTCGCCGAAAAGCAGCGCGAGAAGATCTACGTCCTGGACGGGGGCAAGTCGCTGATGCTGGCGCTCTCGCAGGATTTGAGCCAGAACCGCCCCGTGGAGGCGCGCGAACATATCCGGCGTTTTCACGAGTTGTTCTTTACCCTCTCGCCCGACCGTGCGGCCATCGAGAGCAACATCAACCGCGCGCTGTTCCTGGTCGATAAGAGTGCCTTCGCCTATTACCAGGACATGCAGGAGAAAGGTTACTACAACCGTGTGGTGTCGGGGAACATCAGCCAGCGTATCGAGGTGGACTCCGTGGTGTGCGACTTCAACGCCTATCCCTACCGGGCCATGACCTATGCCCGGCAAATGATTGTCCGCGAGAGCAACATCACCGAGCGTTCGCTGGTCACGCGCTGCGAGCTGATCAACTCGGGGCGTTCGGACAATAACCCGCAGGGTTTCATCATGGAGAAATTCGAGATTCTGGAGAACCGCGATTTACGTACATTAAAAAGATAAGGCTATGGCAAAGAAGAGAATAAAGGCTTTCGGGGAGTGGGTCGAAGACCACCTGCGCCGCGCTTGCGGGGCGCTCTCGCCCGATAAGCGGATTATCGTGATCCTCACGCTGCTCTTGTTCTTTTCCGTCTTGTCGCTCTACTTTACCGTGTCTTCCATCTACCGCTTCGGCAAGGGAGCCGGGGAACGGATGCAGATACGGCATATCGAGCGGCTGGAGCTGGAATTAAGACAACGGCAGGAGGCCGACAGTGTAAAACATCTAAAAGATTTCAATTATGACGACGAACGAAAAACAGAATAAACAGCCGGAGGCGGGAAAAAGGAACTCACGCCCCGGCAGATACAGATGCGGAAGAAGATGGTGGTCTTCCCGCTCTTTTTCCTGGCCTTTGCCGGGTGCATGTGGCTGATCTTCTCCCCCGGCGAAAAAGAACGGGAGGAGCCTTCGGCGGGTTTCAACACGGAGCTGCCGACCCCGGAATCGGAGGGTATCCTCTCGGACAAGCGTGATGCCTACGTGCAGGAGGAGATGCGGCGCAGGGAGCGGGAAAAGATGCGCTCCTTGCAGGATTTCGCGTTCGGGATGGAGGACGAGGAGGAAGAGCCCGTCATGCCCGCTGCCGTGCCGGATAAGTCTTCCGGCCCTGCCGGCGGTTCGTCGGGAGCTTTCCGGACTTCCCGTGCCGCCTATGCCGACATCAACCGCCAGTTAGGCAGTTTCTACGAGGACACCGCCGGTGAAACGGGGGAAGAGCGCGAGATGCAGGCCCGCATCGAGGAACTGGAACGCCGCCTGGAAGAACAGCAGGCGCAGAAAACGGCCCAGGAGGAGCAGGTGGCGCTGCTGGAGAAGTCCTACGAGATCGCCGCCCGCTACATGAATGGCGGTCAAGCCCCTGAAGCCCCGCGTCAGAAAGCCTCCGTTTCCGGCAAGGCTTCCGTGCAGCCCGTGCGCCAGGTGCGCCGTAACATCGTGTCGCTGCTCGCCGCCCCGCTGCCCGATTCGGTCTTCGCCCGTGAGTTCGTCAAGCCCCGGAACTGGGGTTTCAACACGGTGGGGAGCGACCTTCGCGAGCCCGAGCGCAACAGTATCCGTGCCGCCGTGCAGCAAACCGTGACGCTCACCGATGGCGGGGAGGTTACTTTCCGGCTGCTGGAACCGATGATGGCGGGAGATCTGCTCATCCCCTCGGGTACGCCCGTAACGGGGGCGGCGAGGATCAACGGCGAACGGCTGACGGTCAAGGTCAGCGCTGTCCAGCACGGCGGGGCGGTCGTTCCGGTCGATCTGTCGGTCTATGACACGAACGGCAACGAGGGTATTCCCGTGCCGGGGTCGGAAGAACTCAATGCCGTGAAGGAGATCGCCGCCAATATGGGCGCGGGCATGGGCAGCAGTATCACGATCACGGACGATGCCGGTTCGCAACTGCTCTCCGACCTGGGGCGCAGCGCCATCCAGGGCGTGTCGCAATACGTGAGCAAGAAGATGCGCTCGGTCAAGGTCACGCTCAAGGCCGGTTACAGCGTCCTGCTGCTCCCGCCCCTTCAATAAGGGTACAAACGACGTACTTCCGTACACCACTGAAAAAATCCATTTTTATCAACAATCAAAAATTTATCGAGTATGAAAAAGATTCTTCTGGCACTCGCTTTTATCGGGTGCATGTTCGCTGCCCACGCGCAGGAAAAGCCCTCCACGGGCGATTTGTACGACGGTCTTACCCGTCCGCTGACTTTCAACCGGGTTATCCCGCCCTACGCGCTGGAGGTGACGTTCAGCAAGACCGTTCATGTGATTTTCCCCTCGGCCATCCGTTACGTCGATCTGGGGTCTTCGGATCTTCTGGCGGCGAAAGCCGACGGCACGGAAAACGTGCTGCGTGTAAAGGCGGCCCTGCGTGATTTCTCGCGCGAGAGCAACCTTTCGGTCATTACCGAGGACGGGGCCTATTACAGCTTCAATGTCAAGTATGCCGACGAGCCGGTGAAACTGTCGGTCGAGATGGCGGACTTCCTGCATGACGGGGAGGCGGTAAACCGCCCCAATAACGCGCTGGACATCTATTTGCAGGAGTTGGGATGCGAATCTCCGCTGCTGGTCAAACTGATCATGCAGTCCATTTACAAGAATGACCGCCGCGAGATCAAGCATATCGGTTGCAAGCGTTTCGGGGTACAATACCTCCTCAAAGGTATCTACGTGCATAACGACCTGCTTTATTTCCACCTCCAACTGAAAAACTCCTCCAACGTGCCTTTCAACGTGGACTACCTGACGTTCAAGATTACGGACAAGAAGGTGGCCAAACGCACGGCCATCCAGGAGCAGGTCGTATGGCCCGTGCGTGCGTACAACAACGTGCAGGTCATCGGCGGCAAGCGTACCGAGCGCATGGTCTTCACGCTCCCGAAGTTCACGCTGGCCGACGACAAGCAGCTGGTCGTGGAACTGCACGAGCAGCAGGCGGGCGACACCAGACTTTCACGGTGGAGAATGCCGACCTGGTGCGCGCACGTGTTATCAACGAGTTAAAGGTAAAGTGATATGAAACGGGCGATATTCATTCTCACGCTGGGGTTATGCCTCCTCCTTTCGGACGGGGCGCACGCCCAGCGTGCCCTGCCCGCCATGCGCGGGCTGGAAATACGGGGAGGCATGACCGACGGCTTCTATACCCGGGACAGCCGCAGCGAAACGGGCTACTGGTTCGGGCTGGCCATGAGCCGCTACGCGAAGAATGCCGACAAGTGGGTGTTCGGCGCGGAGTTCCTGAACCGTTATTACCCCTACAAGTCGGAACGTATCCCGGTGGCGCAGTTCACGGCCGAGGGCGGTTACTATTACAAGTTCCTCGCCGACCCGTCCAGGACTTTTTTCTTCTACCTCGGCGGCTCGGCGCTGGCCGGTTACGAGAGTGTGAACCGGGGCGAGAGGCGGCTCTATGACGGCTCTACGCTCCGCCACCGCGACCGTTTCCTCTATGGCGGGGCCGTCACGCTGGAGGTCGATGCGTACCTGACCGACAGGATTATCCTCTCGCTGACGGGGCGTGAGCGTATCCTATGGGGCACTACAACGGGACATTTCCACGCGCAGTTCGGCCTGGGCGTGAAATTCATAATCCATTAAACTTGCAAGCGACATGAAAAAGATGAAAAAGATATTGGCCCTGGCGGTCTGGATCGCCGCCCTGGGTCTTTTATGCGCATCCTGCGACAACGGGCTGGATATACAGCAGGCGTACACGTTCTCTCTGGAAACGATGCCCGTTCAGAAGCGAATCTCCGTTGGTGAAACCGCTGAAATCCGCTGCACGCTCGTGCGGGAGGGGAGATATGACGGCGCGCGTTACACGATCCGCTATTTCCAGCCCGACGGGCGCGGTGAGTTGAGGATGGACGACGGTACGGTGTTCCTGCCCAACGACCGCTATCCGCTCGACCGTGAGGTGTTCCGCCTCTATTACACATCGCGCAGCGATGACCAGCAGACCATCGACGTCTATGTCGAGGACAACACGGGTCAGGTCGTGAAGACCTCCTTCACGTTCCAGAGCGAGAACGGGACGGAGGAAACGGAACGATAACGGAATATGTCTAACCAAGAGAAGCGCCCGTCACCCGGGCGCTTTCCATAAATACTGAAAACCATGACAGAGCAAGAGAGAATAGATATAGCCTATCTCGATACGGGGGTGTACGAGAACCCGTGGCGTGAGAACCTTTTCGAGACGCTGCCCGAGGATCGGAAAACGGCGGAAGTCTGCCGTTTCGCCATCAAGAAATCGGCTTTCAACATCGAGTTCGTTCCCGAAGCGATGAAAACGCCGGAACTTTGTCTTGCCGCGGCCGGCCACCGGGGCGAAACACTGAAATTCGTCCCTGACCGTCTGAAGACACCGAAAATGTGCCGTGCCGCCGTCGATAGCAACAGCTACGCGCTGTATTACGTTCCGGAGGGGTTGAAGACCCCCGAACTGTGCATGGCGGCCGTGAAGCGCAACGGCCTGGTGCTGGAGGCCGTTCCCGGGGAATTGAGGACGCCGCAAATATGCCGTGCGGCGTTGAAAGCGGTGGACAGTGCCGATTACAAGATACTCCCTTACATTCCGTATCCCGATATATGCCTGGAAGGGCTGAAAAAATTCGGGATGTCGTTCGTGGACAAGTTCGAGATTTTCGCCTCCATTGCCCCGGAGGTCATGACCGGGGAACTGGCCCTTCACGGCGTGGGGATGGACGCGTCCTGCCTTTCGCTCGTGCCGGTGGAACTGCGCACGGAGGCAGTCTGCCTGCGTGCCGTCAGTGGGGACGGCATCCTGCTCCATGAAGTGCCGGAGGAGTTACGCACGGAACGGGTCTGCGAGGCCGCCGTGTCCTCGAACTACCTGGCGCTGGAGTACGTTCCGAAGCATCTGAAAACCGACCGTCTGTGCGGGATGGCGCTGGAGCGCGATCCCCTGGCCATCCGCTTTTTCAACCCCGAACAGCTCACGCCGGAGGTCTGCAACCGGGCGTTGATCCGTGCCGACGACCTGCGTGTCCTCCGCTATATCCCTTTCGAGGATATACACATGAAGGCGTTGGGGTTCTATTGCACGAATTACGAGAAGACCTTCGATTTTTTGCAGCACATGAACCCGGCACACGTCACGCCGAGGGTGGCCCGGGAGATCTTCGCCCTGGAGCCGGAGCTGTTCTACAACCTTCCCGACCACGCCAAGAACGAGGAGATGTGCCGCCGGGCCGTCGGGCACGACGGGAGCTACCTGCAATATGTCCCCGAGAAGTGGAAAACGCCGGAGTTGTGCATGGAGGCCATACGGCGCAGTCCCTATGCCATCGCCCACCTGCCCGAGAGCATGAAAAGCCCGGATCTATACATGAGCCTGGTGCGGGAGAACCCGCAAAACCTGAAAGGCGTCCCCCGCGAAGCCCGGACGCCGGAGATGAGCCGGGAGGCTTTCGAGCGTACCTACGGGAAGGACAAAACCGATTTCTCGGTTATCAGCGCGTTGAGCGACCCCGCCCTGGTCTTGCAGGTGTTCCGCGAGCAGGACGACCCGCAGCAGATACACCGGTTGATGAGTGTCCTGCACCTGAACCGCCGGCTTGTAACGGAGGAGGTGGCGTTGGAGGCCGTTCGCAAGGATGCGGGGGTGCTGTACGACATTCCCCAGAGGGCCATCACGCCGCTCGTGGCCGATACGGCCGTGCGGGGCGACCCGAGGATGATCCAGTGGGTTCCGAGGGAGCTTCGCACGGCGGATCTGTGCCTCTATGCCGAGGCCGCCCATCCCGAGTTGCGGGTTTACGTTCCCGACGAAATAGCAAAGGGACGTAATATCTACTCGTTCCACCGTCAGGTGGACGCGAAATTGCGGCAGCCGCTCGAATACGAACAATACAAGACCCTCTACTCGGGCGGCGCGGTGCGTGTGAACAACGTGTGGACGTCGGTTGCGGGTGAGATTGACTGCTGCGAGGTGCGTTACGACCGTAAGACGGAGAAACTCAAACTGCGGATCGTCGAACCGCCCAGGGAGAAGAAGGCGCAGCCGAAGGTCGCGCCCGCAAACCCGCCCGGGGGCCGAAATTGTAGGACGGCGGGTAGTTCTTTGGCAGGAAGGTTGTTAAAAATCGCACGTGTTGTCGCCGATACCCGAATGAAATCGTTATATTTGCAATCGAATCCTCCGGCGGCGTGCCGCCGGGCGATTTACATACGGAAGGAACACATTATGGTGGGGCATTGAAAACAGCCAAATTTTAATCCGCTCGCAAAATAATGGGTAGTTCTCTTCTTCATCGTCGTGTCTATATGCGTCAAGCGTATGCGATAGCGGCGTGGGGAGAAATTATCTATCGAGTGGATGGGTGCTTGGCTGTACCTCAATGCCGGTATTTAACGTATTCTCACGCCTTTTTCGTATGGTATTTGTCTGAACCTAAAGAAAAGCGATATGGAAACGAAATCGACAAATGAGGTAAAGGGTGATTACGACCGGGTATCGGCGAGTGAATGCCTGGGGTCGCTAATCGAGTTGCACGGGATTGTCATGGAAGACGATCTGTTCGTCATTCCCGATGCGGATGGCACGGCAGTATTATACAATGACGGGAAGATACGTTTTGACGAGATCGCCGACATCGAGGTCGGCTCGGTGTTCGTGGGCATCCTGCTCCGCAACGGCTATCTGTTCTACCTTTCCCGTACCGAACCGCTCAAGACGTGCATATACACGCATGGCGGGTGGGGTTCAATCTCTGAAATTTCTCCCCGTGGCATTGCCGGACATATCGGGCGTGAACTGCACGGGAAGCTGGGCGACCATACGGCGGTCGATTGACGGGAAACAAAAAAATCGGACGGTTGTTATCGTCCGATTTTTTTCGCGTCGTATTTTCACGGCCGTTGCCCGCCGTGTTCCCGTTTCCGCCTTTGCAGGGCGAGCAGTTGCCGCAACATGTAGGCATGGTTTTCCCCCACGGTATGCCCCGAGGGCATCAGGTAGGGACTTGCGAGGCACTCCCGGCATTGGCGTACCGCCTCTTTTAAGTCGGTAACGGTTATTTCCGCTCCCGTGATGTCTTTAATCTTTGTTTCCATTCTTTTCTTGTTTTTTGGGTTCGTACCAACTGTCCCGGTAATTTTCTCCCACGAGCGAGAAAATTCCGCTCATGCCGCTTTCAGCGGCGAAATTTTTAGCTTCCCATATACCGGAAAACTCTCCCAGCAGCCGGTAGCCGATGAATAATTTGTACTTGCGCATGATTTTATCGTTTTTCCAGGTTGATAATCGGTGTGTTCTTTTGCAGCCATTCCTTCACGCTGTCCATGTTGTATTCGGATGTGATAACCGCCGTTCGGTCGTCGATTTCGGTGAAGCGCGTAGTTTCATACCCGTCGATCCACTGCTTCAGCGTGGCAACGCCCCACACCTGCGGGTCGTCGAACATGGTGTCGAGCCGCCCGATACCCTCGCCGAAGGTTACGAGCAGCGTTTCATAGGAGATTTCCTTGTTTACTTCATTCGTTTTCATATTCTCGCTTTTTACGGGCGGCTTTTGCCGCCCCGAAATTTTTTAATCAGACAAGTTCCACTCTAACCCTGCTCATGTTCGCCCAGAACACGCCGTTGCAGTAGTAGGCGTAGCCGTTATGCCAGTTGCTCCTGCGGCGTATCACGTCCTGCTCGGGTGGTCGTATCTCGATACTCGTGGTGTAGATGTTGTGTCCCACGGTAATGACGAGGTTGCACCTTCGCCATATCTCGGAATGGGTTTTGAACCCGTTTTTCCCCTCGACGAGCGCAAGGCGGTCTTGACTGCTTCCCGAACTTCCCAATCCCACTCCCCGAAGGGTTTGAGCGGGCGTGCCATGTAGCTTTTATAGATGATTTTCATTGTTATGTTTTTTTTGTAGGGCGGCTTTCGCCGCCCCGATCGCCGCCCCGATTTTTATGCTGTCATTCGTTTCCGTATAAGGGACATGTTCCCCTTCATCAGTTTCAGTATTTGCCCGTGGTATGGGGTATTCTTGTTACACACGCCACGGCTCTGCACGACCTCCATGCGTTTTAGGGACACCTCTATCGTTTCGATACGTTTGCCGTCGATTGTGGCCGAGAGTATGAGCGAGTCGGCTTTCAGATAGTATTCGTTGGTAAACACGCAGTGGTGCATGGCCTCGCCCTCCTGCCGTATGGCTTCAACGCTGTCCAATACCTTGATGCAGATTTCCCCGTCGGAAAACTCCACTCCGAAAAACCGCCCTTTGGCTTCGACAAACGAGGCTTCCTGTTCCAACGCCTTGCGCCGTTCCTCCTGCCGCCGTTCCATTTGCATGTGCCGCCGTTTTTTTGCCATGTAGAGGTCATGCGCTGCGGGCAGGTCTGCGGGACACACGAAATGGGCGTTATGCAGGTCTTTCCCGAAAAATCGCAGCAGGTCGATGTAGTCGCACCATTCCGTCGGTTTCCCGATAGCGTACCCGTTACGGATGGCGATACGGATGGCCGGCCAATAGTCTGCGATATTGCGGGAGGAACGGGCGAAAAATCGCACGAGTGCCGTTTGTCCCGCTTTAAGCAGCGTTTCGGCCTTGTTCTCCGAGAGCAGCAGGTGGATAAGGTCGAAAGGGGTTACATCGGGGAGTTGTTTGCCGTAGCCGCTTCGGCGCAGTTCGGGGATAAGCCGTTGCCGGGGATAGATGCGTGTGGGCGTGATGTTGTATTTCCCGTCGTTCTCCGCCCGCAGTTCCAATGCGCTCGACCAACTCCACCCGTGAACGAAGAAGCCCATCGGGCGCAGCCGTGCGAAGGTTGCGGAGCGTCCGTCGGGGGCAATCCACCGCTGTACGGCTTCGATATGGGTGTAAACGGGCGTCTGTCCCACTTTCGCCCAACACTCGATATAGACGAAGCGCAGGACTTGAAAACCCTTGCAGCGGGTTACGATGCACAAATACTCGTAATCGTTGAACTTGCGGCGCAGGGTGGTTTCCACTTTCAGCGTGGTGTGGCAATGCGGACACTCGCACCCTAACAGATTGTCCGTGAGTTCTCCGTTTTCGCTCTGCCACGTGTGGCCGCACTCGGTGCAGGTGATAAGTCCTTTCGGCGTGCGGCGTCCGATATGCTCGATGCAGTTCTTGTACCCCCATTCGATTTGTGCGGGGGTAAGCGGCGGCAGGTGTTTGCTTGCCGCCACAACGCTCTGTTGGAATTTTGTTCTCGGTTTCATAACTAAAATAGACTGGGCATTAGTTTGTTATCTTCGATTTTCTTGGGTTTGGACTTGGCTTTCGCCAACTTGGCGTAGGCTTCGCTCTCGGCCTTCCGTATGGCGTTCCGCCGTGCCTCGGCTTTTTCCTCCTCGGTCAGTTCAACGGTGTGATTGACCACTACCTTGCAACTGACGGGTTTGCCGATGTCGATGTCCTCCTCGTCGTAATAGTGGAGTGCCATAGAGTATATTTCCTCGTCGGCAAACCCGTTGCAACCGCTCTGCCGTACTTGGTTGATGATGAAAGTGCAGCAATCGTCAATGTTCTTTTTCGGGTTGGCGTATCGGGGTGCGAAAAGTTCGTCCTCCCGTGCCCGTGCGTCGAGATAGTTCTGTATCGTCAGTTTGAAATAATCTGTTCCTTGTGCCATGATTTTTTGGTATTGTGGGGCGGCGAGCCGCCCCGTGTTCAACATTTATTCGTCCTTTCCGAGAAGCCGCCGCACCTCGTCCTCTTTGGTCTTTTGGAAAATCCATCCCGCTTTCTTCTGCCCGTCATGCGTCAGCCGTGCGTTGAAGCGTCCCCCGAGTGCGTGAAGGGCGTCCTTGACGGGCTTGGTGTCCCCGAATACGGCTATCGCCTTCTCGGAATAGTCCACGATGATAAACCCGCCTTGCACGCTCGTTTCAGTGCGTTCCGCCCGTTTTTCGTCTTTCGGCTCGGGCAGACATATATTCTCCTCGTTTCCTGCGATATATGCCAGCCTGTCGATGTACCCTTCACGGGTGTAGTGGGTCAGTTTGCAGACACTCCACCCGTATTTCGGACTTTTGCCGAGCGTGAAAACGGGATAGCGGTGTTCGTTCTTGGGGTCGTATTCGGAGAGGTGCGCCGTTTGCGGGAAATTGGCCGCCGCCTTTCTCAACTCCCCGAAGCCGTTGCGGGAGGTGGCCGAAAAGCCGAGAATGACGGTACGCACGCTTCGGGTGGTCGAACACTCGTAAGAGGGGTCAGTGTATTCCGTTTCGTTGAGTTCGGCGATGATTACGCCCTGCACCCCTTCGGGCATGATGCGGCGTAACCTCTGCGCTCCTATTTCCGCTATGCGGTCATGCTCGGCTTTCTCTTTGGCGGCGGCGATGGCCTGCGCCGTGGCTTGCTCTTCCGCCTGCCTCACGAGCAAAGCCACCTCGAAAGCGTCCATGAACTCGGGGTTCACGTCGTCGTAGTACCTGCCGATACCGAATGTTTGCGAGAGGGGTCGCAGAATGTCCGTTTGGCTGATTTCCTTTGTTTCGGTATCGACCATGTGGTACACGTAGCCACGGGCGGTGTGTTCCACCTTGTAAACGACGTAACGCTTTCTGCTCGCACCCGCACCGATACCGATGATTACCTGGTTTTCCTTGACTACCTGCACCCGTGTGTCCGTGGTAGTCGCTCCGAATAATGAAATGTACTTTGTCATACCTGTAATAATTTAGAAGATGTGAGTGAATAGGAAATAGAAAAAGCCGGTTAGAGCCACGAGAGAAACAAGGCAGGAGAAAATGCCCCGCAGGATGTCATAACAGAACGTGAAGCCCAAAACGACCCAAATAAAGTCGATACCCCACACGTGGAAGCCCAAAGCCACCGCCCCGACCTTTACCGCCAACCCGACCTTTGCCTTTATGCCAAGTGGAAGGTTGGAGGATTTCTGTTTCCATTTATTTCTCTTCGTTTCTCATAACCTTTGACTTTTTTTTTATGCCGTAGCGGAGCCGGTATGGATGGAATCTGTTTCGGTAGCATCAAAAGGTGTCGGGGATAGCTGCTGCAAGATTTTGTCGGAAAATACGCTCGCCCGCAGGGAAAGAGGAAGATTTTGCGGCAAACCGCCCCGCGGCCCGATCTTGCAGCAGCGTGAGCCCCGTAACTACCTTTGCTACTGACAACAGATTTCCATACCGCGCTCCGCGGCATGAAAAAAAGAGAGGAAAAGGTTATGGGAGAGAAACGGGGAGAAAACGATATGCCGTGAACGCTCGAGAAAGTCGGTTCACGGCTCACCCTGCATGGAATGATAAATCGCCCGCGAACATTTCCTTTCACGGGCGATTGGCGTATCGGAGCGTGCCGATCCCGTATCGGCGGAGGATCGTTTCCGCCGGACGTGGCGCCACTCGCTGCCACTTTGAAGACGGATACGTCCATATGCCACTGGCTGATAACAAGATACTGTCCATTTGTGTACTTTTGGGCATCCGGGAAACAAAAAATGAAACAGAACATGGAAATAATAAGTATGGACGTGAAGGCTTTCGACGCGCTGGCAGGGCACGTGGAAGCCATTGAAAGAAAAGCCGAGGCGTTATGCCGCAGGCAGGAGGACGTGAGTTTGAAAAAATGGCTGGACAACCAGGATGTCTGTGACGTGCTGGGTATATCGAAACGTACCCTGCAAACCTACCGGGAGAAAGGGTTGCTGCCTTTCAGCCGCATCCGTCACAAAATCTTCTACAAACCGGAAGATGTCGGGAAACTGCTGCAATCGTCGCACTATCCTAATACCGCCGCGTTATGAGCCATTATTTCATCGACAAGCACGATCCGCGTGTGGCGGATCTCTTCCGGCGTTTGGAAAAGGCCGGCAAGGCACTGGATAAACTGGAATCCTCCGGAGGCCGGACACTCAAGGGAGAGCGGTTCGTCACCGACGAGGAATTGTCCCGGCTGCTGAAAATCAGCAGGCGTACATTGCAGGAATACCGCACGGCGCGGATCATTCCCTATTATTTGATTCAGGGCAAGGTACTATACATGGAATCCGAGATACAGAAATTCCTGGAAGATTCCCGGAAGAAATGTATCGGGGGACAGGAATGGGTATAAAAGAAGAACGGCCAACGTTTTGGCCGTTCTTCTTTTTCAGTTCAATATCGTGTTCATGCCGGGGAGCTGCCAGACGACAGCAGTCGTCGTGGCCCTTCGGACAAGCCACCGTCGGAAGGCTTCGGCATTCCCGGATTTTAAGCGGAAAGCCAGCGCGGCGATCATTTCGAGCGAATACAGCTCGACAATACCGCCGTCACGGTTGCGCTCCCGGCGGTAAACCCTCTCCTCACAGAGTATGCCGCTTTTGAGTATGGAGCGGATGTTGCTCCCCACGGCAGGAACGAAGACTCCGAACAGGTCGGCAATCTGGTGGCGCGTGAGCCATACACGGTTCTCCGGCGCGTGGATTTCCACCCGCCCGTTTTCAATGCTGATAGGTTCTCTTGTCGTCATAGTCATACAAATTTATCAATTTTTGTTATACTGTTCAACCGTTTACCGTTATAATATCTGCCGTTTCCGGTTCGTCCTCCTCGTAGAGATTTATTTTCCGGCCTTTGGTCTGTTCTTTCAGCCGTTTCATGTCCTCGTCCACCTTGCGGTCGGTCACTTTGGCGTAAATCTGCGTGGTGGAAATGCTCTTGTGTCCCATCATGCGGCTGACAGTTTCGATAGGCACACCCAACGAGAGCGTGATATGTGTCCCGAAATTGTGCCTCGCCTTGTGAAAGGTCATGTCGAAGCCGTATGTCCGTCCCAGTTCTCTGGTGAGCTTGATGAGATACCCCCGGCAATAGAGGTTGAAAATCCTGTCGCTTTTACGCTCGTGGCGGTATTTCTCGATGATCTGCAACGGCACGTTCAGCAGGCGGATGGCCGAGGGCGTTTCGGTCTTCTGGCGCCGGATGTGTATCCAGTACGTTCCGTCGTCCGACTGCGTGATGTCTTTTTCGGACAAGCGTTTCAGGTCGGCGTAGGACAACCCCGTGAAGGTAGCGAAGAGAAACCAGTCCCGCACCCGCTGGAGGTTGGGTTTATCGACGGGAGTTTCCATCAGCTTTTTGAGGTCTTCGAGTTTCAAATGGCGGCTCTTGCGCCGGGGCAGTTCCGGGTGCAGCTTCCCGTAAGGGTCGCGCCGGAGTGTACCCTGACTGACAGCCCGCTTGGTCATTTTCTTCAACCGGTAAAGATGCTCGTGTACTGTCTTGGGTTTCATTTCACGATCTGTACGCAGGAATATTTCAAAATCATCGTAGAACTCCCGGTCAAGGCTCCGCAACGCTACATCCTCCTTTTCCTTCCTTTTTTTCACGAAGGAGGCTAAAATATTATAGGAGTTCTCGTAACTTTCATAAGTTTCTTCCTTGCGATCCACGCCGACACGCTTGCGGAACTCCTCGTTATGCTCGCGGAACAAGGCAAGGAGGGTGAACGGTTTCTGCCCGATTCCTTCCACGGCGTTTTTGACCAGCTCGGCCGTCACGAAACCGAGGCTTTTACGAATATGACGGTAATGTCCGGTGATTTTTTCGGTCAGTTTCTCTATTGCCAGGTTTACCGTTCGGGCGTTCTCGCTTCGTCCGTTCGCCCTTTTGGTTTCCGGATTCCAAAGCGATGGCTCGACAAACGCGTTGATATTGATCGGGGCCGACTTGGCGTCGATGCTTACCTTGCATAACAATTTACATGTTCCGTCCTTGCGGACTTTCGTGCGGTTGATGTAGAACAGCAGGGAGAACGTGCTGCGACGTTTTATCTCTTTATTATTCGTTTCCATAATCGTTGTGAATTTGATTGTCAATGATAGATTAAATAGCTACGGAGAAGCGACCGGCAATCTTTTCCTCTAAAGACCGGGTATCCATGTCGATCTTGTCATCGGTCACTTTGGCGTAAATCTGCGTCGTGGAAATGCGGCTATGCCCCAGCATTTTACTGACGGTTTCAAGCGGGACACCATGCGAAAGCGTGATCTCGGTGGCGTAGGTATGGCGTCCGCAGTGAAAGACGAGCTTCCGTTCAATCCCGCAAATGGCGGCAATACGTTTCAGCGTCCGGTTGAGTTCGTTGTTGCTGTACATCGGCAGCAGTTTCCCTTCCGGGGCCATATCCCGGTACTTGTCGAGGATGAGTAACGGTATGTCGAGCAACGGCACTTCATAGTCGATTTTCGTCTTCTTGCGGGCGGTCTTGATCCATACCTCACCGTCCTCGGCCACTTCCAGATCCTCCGTCGTCAGGCGGCACATGTCCCCGTAAGGGATACCCGTGTAGCAGGAGAAGAGGAACAGGTCGCGGATATGGTAGAGCTTCGGGTCATGCAGGGGTGTGGTCATCAGCCGTTGTAACTCTGCGGCGGTAAGGTATTTCTGTTCCCGCTCGGGATGTTCGGCTTCATAACCCGCGAACGGGTCGGCAGTGATAATCCCTTCCGCGATGGCTTCCCCGACAATCGTGTTCAACCGTGTGACAAGCAACACGATAGTTCCCAGGGCAAAGCGGCGCTCCGTGCGTAGGTAGAGGTCATAGTTGTCGATGAATGAACGGTTCAGGGCCGTGAAAGGAACATCCGACAACTTGTATTTCTCCTGGATGAAAGCGGCCACACAGTTACAAGCATAGCGGTAAGATTGCGCTGTTCCCTTTTCCCGGTTCACGCCGACACGTTTTTCGAAATGTTCGATGAACGTCCGGAAATAACCCAACAGGGTTTCCTGCCCGAAAGCTGTCCCCAACAACAGATTCCTTATTTCTTCAGCCGTTACATTCTCACGGGTGGCTGACAGTTCGGCATAAATGGAAATGGCTGAAGCTCGCAAATCGTCCAGTTGCCGGTTGATTTCCCGCGCGGCGTTACTTTTACCCGTGGCACGTCCGGATGCCCACAGTGCAGCGGGTACGGACATTTTCGCACTAAAAGCCGCTTCTGAAAATTTGCCGACAACAAGTTTCGCCATGACCGGGCAATGTCCCTCGTCATTCATTTCGCTCTTTTTGAGGTAGAACGTAACCGTTACATCCGTCTGTTTCATAACTCTATTTTTTATGTTGCAAAATTACTTGATATAGAGTTATTTACAGTTATGAAAATTATAGCGGAACAAAGAATAAAACCCCGGATGCCGGTAACATAACCTGTATTTCCATGAAAAACGGAAAAAAACGGTTATCTTTACGAGCAAAATATAGGGTTCTTTGCATGGTGAACGGTAAAACCGCAGGTGGTCAAGCGTTATTTTGCCGGATTATCCGGGGCTAAAAAGGCAACGGATAAGTAGCAAATCTTTCTCCTAACCTTTCATTATCCTGCATTTAATAAAATATGACAACATTCCGTATGGCGGCTTCTATACGCAGGAACAAGCCAAAGAGATTGTGAAGTACGCGCAAGAGCGTTGGGTACATCACCGTGATTCCCCGAAGTAGACCTGCCGGGACACATGCTTGCCGCTTTGGCCGCCCTATCCTGATATGGGATGCACCGGAGGACCGTACAAAGTATCTCCCGACTGGGGTATCTTTGAAGATGTATTGTGCATCGGCAACGAACAGAGCATGCAGTTTCTTGAAGATGTAATGGCAGAAATCACCGAGATATTCCCTTCTAAGCTTGTACACATCGGTGGAGACGAAGCTCCCCGTACCCGCTGGGCCAAGTGCCCCAAATGTCAGGCACGCATCAAAGCGGAAGGCTTGAAAACAGACAAACAACATACAGCCGAGGACCGTCTGCAAAGCTATTGCATGACACGCATCGAAAAGTTCCTCAACAGCAAAGGAAGGCAGATTATCGGTTGGGACGAAATACTGGAAGGCGACGTGGCACCAAATGCCACCGTTATGTCCTGGCGTGGCACATCCGGCGGCATCAAGGCTGCACAAATGGGACATGACGTAATTATGACACCCAATCTTTACTGCTATTTTGACTATCTCCAAACTGCGGACAGTAAAGACGAACCTCTCGGCATAGGCGGATACGTACCGGTAGAGAAAGTATACAGTCTCGACCCTACCGCTGCGCTTACCGAAGAACAGGCCAAACATATTCTCGGTGCACAAAGCCAACTTATGGACAGAGTATATCGCCACTACCGAACATGCAGAGTATATGATACTCCCACGCATGGCTGCCCTTGCCGAAGTGCAATGGACACAGCCCGAAAAGAAAGATTACGCGGACTTCACCCAACGCCTGCCGCGCCTCATCAAATTCTACCAACGGGATAGCATGAATTATGCCAAACACATATTCGATATCCAAGCGGAATATACCACTACCCAAGAAGAGGACGGAAGCGGTAGCGGAGCTATAGTAGCCACGCTTCGCACCATTGACAATGCTCCCATTTACTATACCTTAGACGGTACTGAACCCACTACAGCCTCCGAACAGTATAACAGGCCGGCATCGTTATCCGCCAGTCCGCCGACTTGCGTGCTGTTGCTATCCGCCCTGAAGGAAAAAGCAAGGTAACAGAAAAAGCTTCTACATCAACAAAGCCACTTTCTGCCCGATTGAGCTGACAGGTACACAGCCCACTCCGAAATACGCCTTTAAAGGTGCTACCGCTTTAGTAGACGGAATGAGCGGAATTGACAATTATGCAACCGGCGAGTGGATTGGCTTTTTGGATGGAGACGTAACGGCTGTTATCGACCTCGGTGCGTCAAACGGCAATACCGCAGGCAAGACAGTTGCCGAATTACCGGAGATAAAGCATGTCTCTACCCATGCCGTAATAGACATGGGCTGCCTGGGTTGCTGGATGTACAGGCCTGACAGTATCAGTGTCTGACGATAACAAAAAGCTTCCGCGAGGTGGCAGCCAAAGAGTTTCCCGTTGAAATGGACAGCCGTAAAAAACTGTGGCAAACTATGAAGTTACTTTCGAACCGGTGAAAGCACGCTATGTTAAAGTATTAATCAAGCGTACCCCCTGCCCTGCCCAAAGGACATCCGGGAGAAGGAGGAACACCTTTCCTGTTTATCGATGAGATTGAAGTGGAATAAGGCAACTTATCAAAAACGGTAACATATACAACAACTATCATCCTGTCATTCGGAGGAATCTAATATCCAAGAACGACAGGATGATATTTTCGCGAAAGTGCATCTAAAACATTTATTCAATCACGAAACTCCCACGTTGCAAATCCCGATCCTGCGAGCTTTTTCCCCACCATCACATCGTACCTGCCTGCACAAACCCGCATCGTATTACTTTGAGCATCCCACCATTCCAATTCTTTTGCCGTTCAAATCGAACGCTACCTCAACACTCTTTCCGGCAGGAATGCGGACACGTTTAAAAGCACGCAAAGTCTTGCCCGGTCCTTCTGCGTCATCTTGCTTCTTGAGGTAAACCTGCACCACCTCTTCACCGTCACGCTGACCGTTATTCGTAACGTTAACGGTCAACTTCAAAGGCTCTCCCACCTTAATCTGTTCCTTGGCCAAGGATAAGTTGCCATATTCAAAGGTAGTGTAGCTCAAGCCGTAACCAAACGGGAACAATGGTTGCTGAGTCATATAACGATAGGTACGTCCTGTCATATTATAGTCCTCAAAGTCGGGAAGCTGAGACATATTGCGATAAAAAGTTACAGGCAAGCGTCCACCCGGATTATAGTCACCGAACAATACATCTGCCACGGCAGTGCCGCCCGCCTGTCCCGGATACCAAGCCTGTAGGATAGCTTCACAATTCTTTGTTTCAGGCTCCAAAGCGATGGGTGAACCGGAACAATTCACCAAAATTATCTTCTTTCCGGCACGATGCAATGCGTGAATCAATTCACGCTGAACAGCCGGCAATTCAATGTCCGTACGGTCTCCGCCCTTGAAACCGGGAAGGTTCACTCCCATCTCCTCTCCTTCCAAAAAGAGGAGATATACCACCGGCAAAAACTACAACATCGGCCTCTTTCACACAAGCTACAGATGCATCAATATTTACCTTTTGCTTGAAGCCGATATCGAAATTCAGTTGCGCATCGCTTCTGAAATATTCAAAGTCAAGTTCGATGTCGTAAGGAACACCCGCTTTTACCTGTAGCGTATAGTCCAGTGACCTGCCACCATGCGTATTGCGGAAACGCTTTACTTCTTCGCCATTGATACGCAGGCAACCGGAACCGTATGTATAAATTTCGAATACCACTTCGCCCGATTGTAGAGGGGGTGAGCACGCTGTTGTAAGTTGCAGAGAAGTCTGTCAGGTTTACGCCCGGTGCAAAAACCGTAGCTCCCGAGGTACAGAAGCGGAAAGGGGTGGTTACTTGTGTAGTAGTCATCGGGGTGCCCTCATGCTTTACATTGTTCCAATAACGTGCCGTAAACCCCTGTCCATCTGCCGACTTACACTGGTTGAACACACTTTGAGTCAGTGTTCTTTCCACCCAACTGCAACTCTGTTCATAAATCAGCTTATCGTCCGCTCCCAACGCGTTCCGTATTCCATCCAGAATGGTGACTGTATGTGACGGCATACCGTTATAATTGCCCCATTGCATTACGGAGGTCATTAGCATTAGGTCCATGACAGCTACAGTCAGACCGCCACGTTTCAAGGGAAGGATATTGTCCTTGTTTGCAGTAATGTCATGGACTTGCGGGCCATATCCAACGCCAATGAGTCGTGTGCAGCCGAAGCTACTACGGAGAAAGGAATCTTCGTCAAGACACATCTTCCGGAGCGTCCATTTCTCCCAAAGCAAAACGGGCTTCCAACAGACGGAACACAGCCCTGTCTATGTCTTTCTCATCAATCTTGCCTTCCTGAGCTGCCTTTACCAATGCCTTATAACTGGACACACTCCAGATCCGTTCCGTTCAGCACTGCGGCTGCCGAAGCAGACTCTGCATCGGAATATGCCTTATGCCCGTATTCATTATAAAAATCGGCAATAGCACCACAATCGGAAAGGACAATACCATCGAACCCCCAATCGTTACGGAGAATTTGCATCAGCAAACGGTTGCTGCCGCAACAAGGCTCTCCCTCGAAACTGTTATAGGCACACATCACCTCCTTTACACCGGCTTCCTTCACTAACGCCTCAAAAGGAGGCAGATAGGTTTCATACAAATCACGTGTGCTAAGGTTCTCCACGTTGAAAGAATGACGGTTGCCCATTCCGGACCGGAATGTACGGCAAAGTGTTTGGCACAAGCATGCAACTTATCGTATCTTCCGTCATTGGTTCCTTGCAGACCTTTCACTACCATGACACCCATGCGACTGGTGAGATAAGGGTCTTCACCGTAGGTCTCAATACCCCGTCCCCAACGCGGATCACGGTAAATATTCACCGTAGGCGTCCACATGGTAAGTCCCTGATAACGCTCGTAACTGCCCTGCGATGCGTAATATGTATTTTTTTGCACGCGCCTCATCCGATACGGCATTGAATACTTCATATACTGTTTGCGGCGAGAAAGAGGCTGCCATACCTATCGGTTGCGGAAAAACCGTAGCCAATCCGGCGCGTGCCACACCGTGCAGCGCCTCGTTCCACCAGTTATAGGGTTTGATACCCAAGCGCTCCACCGGTTGGGAAGTGTCCATCATCAATGCTACTTTTTCTTCCAAAGTAAGTTCTTTCAGTAAAAGTTCCGCCCGCTTATCGGGAGTCAAAGAGGTTGTTCTGTACGTAGGTTGGCTGCACCCTATCAGCAATAGAAGAGGCAACCAACAGATAAGTTTCCGTTTCATGGTTGTTGCTGTTTTAATGATAGTAATCAGATTTATTTACCGTACAAAGATACAGGGTTACCCCGATATACCATTGTGCCAAATGTTTCATAAAGTTTACTGTATGTATCATGACATATACTATTTACACAATTAATCCGGTAGAATAATACCGGCAGCCTAATAATGAAAGGGAACAAGATATTTCTTCATCTGAATAACCAGATATGAACGGTTGTATCTCCGGAACTCTTCATCTGAATAACCAGATAGACTATGGCAACCAGCAGCAATGCCTTCCCTATCAACGGAAGGCGAACGACCGCCTTGCTGCAAGCGTGCTCCCAACTGTCAGGCACGAAATGCAGGAAAAAGCCGAGCGCCATCAAGGCAAACACTTCCCAATAGCCCACTATCAGTTGCGGGAAAAGCCCGGGACGGAAAGTCGTGAATATCTGCCTCAACATATCCAGCGAAGCGGAGAAATCGGCATTGCGGAAGAATATCCAGCAAAAGCAGACGAAGTGGAACGTAATGACGATACCGAAGAAGCGGCGGATGCCACGACTGCGTTCGCCCTTCTTCCGTCCGGTAATGCCCATCCAGAACTTATGGACAGCCAAAGCAACGCCATGCAACATTCCCCAAAACACAAAATTCCAGGAAGCCCCATGCCACAAGCCGCCCAGGAACATGGTAATGATAAGGTTGGCATACTGGCGTATCTTGCCCTTACGGTTGCCGCCCAGGGATATATAGAGATAATCGCGCAGCCAACTGGAAAGCGAGATATGCCAACGACGCCAGAACTCCGTAATGGATGCCGACTTATAAGGCGAGTCGAAGTTTATGTTGAAGTGAAAGCCCAATAACAAGGCAATGCCGATAGCCATATCGCTATATCCGGAGAAGTCGCAATAGATTTGCAGCGCATAGCCGTAAACACCCATAAGGTTTTCCACACCCGAATACAAGGTAGGATTATCGAAGATGCGCTCCACAAAGTTGATGCTGATATAGTCCGAGATAACCGCCTTCTTGAACAGTCCGCTCACAATAAGGAAAATTCCCCTGCCGAACATCTCTCTGGAAACAAATAACGGACGGCGGATTTGCGGAATAAAGTCGCGTGCGCGCACGATAGGCCCTGCCACCAACTGTGGGAAGAATGATACGTAGAACGCATAGTCCAACAAGTTGGTGAGAGGCGTTATCTCCTTGCGGTACACATCGATTGTATAGCTCAGCGACTGGAACGTAAAGAAGGATATACCCACAGGCAGGAAGATGTCCATTGCGGTAAACGTGCCGCCCGTGAGCGAAGCAAAGAAATCGCAGAGAAAGTTCGTATATTTAAAATAGCACAGCAGTCCCAGGTTTATCGCCAGACTGGCTGCAACCCACATTTTGCGTTGCCACTGCACGGTGGCACGCGCCATAAGGAGGGCTATGAAGAAATCGCTCACCGTAACGATAGCCAGCAGAAAAGAAATAAGCACCGCTGCTTTTATAATAGAAATAGTAAGAAAACAGGGTTACGAACATCAGGCGGGCGGTGGTGCGGCGCTGCAAAAAGCAGGTAGAACAGGATAAAGGCTGCAAACAGCCACAGGAAAATGCCGCTGCTGAATATCATCGGTGCATGCGGATCGTACACCAGCAGGTCGTGCAGGCGGGTAAGGTCTATATTCAGTTTGTTCAAAAGTTCGCTAATATTCCACATCGGTCGGTTTACGGCTAAATGAGTTAACTACATTCACTGACTGCAATAGTCATTATACGCTTTCAGCAGAGCGCGATAGAACATCTCGCCCTGCAATGCATATCCTTCCGGAAGATAGTGCACATGGTCGGGACGCATCAGACGCGCTTCCTGCCAGTTGAGACAAGCCCGGCGGACACCGCCGAAAGTCTCGTACATATCCCACACCGCCAGTCCGTTGGCATCGGCAAAACGGCGGATGGTCTGTGCGGCAACAGCAGTACGGGGATTAATCTTATAGGTACGCCGGCGACGGCGCTGACGGAAACTATCGTATGAACCGGGCGGAGTAGTCATCAACATCGGAACATCGGGCAGACTCTTGCGAAGCATGCACACCAGTTCTTCCATCTGCCGGTAATGCAGTATGGAGTTATAACGCCGGTTGTGGCTCTCGTTCGTTCCGAAAGAGAGAATGACAAGGTCGGGATGCAACGCAGCAATATCCGCCACACGGTCCGGACGGGTAAAGGTTGTACAAAACGCACCGTTTATCCCCATGTCCGTATAAGACAGTGCTCCGAATGTTCTTTGAAGCAACCCGCCCGTGGTTTCGGGAAAGATATGGCCACGGATATGGCTGTCGCCCACATGCACGATGCGTACCGTATCGGCAGCGATGCCCAGGCGGAGCATGCGCAGTTTCTCCCAAAAGGGCTTCAGGATGCCGATGCTGTCTATCAGCTCGTTCCCGCCCAATTGCCGAAAGGCTGCGGGCAGGGTGATGAGAGGAATGGGCAGCGTGTCCGTACGCTGTCCGTAGATTCTAAGCGTGTCGCAATCAAATGCCGTTTTCTGAAGCCGGGGACAACCCGGAAGCACATCTTGGGCATAGTTCCGTTGCACCGGCAGGAAGAGCAACGCCAATACCGCACAGCAAACGGCAAACCGTAAATCGGCCAAGTACCGGCTCCTTTTTGGCTCCGCTTCATAGGCACGCCTCCTGTCGTATTGTTCTTTGCCATAAACCAGAGCCTCATAAAGCAGTTCCGCCAGATGCTTGCCGCCACGGAAGTTGATATGCGTATAATCGTAATTGGCCAAAGAGGGCTTGGCATGTACCATATCCGCCATACTGCCCTCGCCGCCCATCGCCTCGAACATATTCCAGAAGGCCACTCCGCTGTCTGCGGCCAGGTTCTGCTGGTAACGGACCAAGTTCTTGATACCGGGCATGGTGCGCAGGTCGCCTTCTTCGGTTTTATACTCGCGGTCGCCCACACCGACAATGAGAATTCCGGCTTGGGGGAAGGCTTGCTTCAAATGGGCAATGGTCGTCAGCATACCGTCGCGATAGCGGTCGTAATTACGCCCGCGTTCCGTAGCTACGTTCAGTCCGTACTGAAGGACTATCAAATCGTACGGACGCAGTTCGTTAAATTCGCGCATAGTCCGGACAGGTATGGAACGCAAAGACAGACCAGAACTGCCCCGAAGCGAAAAATTATCGACGGCAATCCCTTGCGTGCCGTCCATAGCCACTCCGTAGAATAAGGTAGAATCGGCACTCTCCACTTTCCAACGCACAGAGCCGATACGTCCCGTCACATCCATTTCACGAAGTCCGTCGGCAGGCGGGAATGTTCCGGTCTGCGGTTCGCCCTTGTTTACGGATGCCGAAAGGCGGGCTTCGCCTTTATTATATAAAAAAGAAAATAGAAGCACGTTCGCAAGTATCGAGCCGGGAAGCATACTTCCTCTGTCCGCCAAGCTCTACGTACGCTCCGGGAGTCGGAATAAAATAATGGCCCGAAACACCTTGTTTGCCACGGTCGAAGAATACGGAGTCCGTAACGGAATGGCTCTGCCAGCCGCCAAAACTGTGCCGCACCGTAGGCCGATAGCCGTTGACCGGAGAAGTAATCGTCACGAAGCCTACCCCGCAGCCGCCATAACGCTCCTGCAACATCGCACGCAGGTCGGCCGTCAGGATATCCGCCTCGATGAAAGAATCTCCGAAATAGGCGATACGCACCGGACGGGGCTTTGCCGCCAACTCATCCAGCGCGCGATAGAAAGGTGTCATGCCGCGCAGGGTGGAGTCGCTGTAATCCTCAATGCAGGTCATGCCGCTGCGACAGGTATCCACAAAGGCGGGCTTCACTTTCGGGGGCGGCGGCAACAGACTGTCCGGTTCGCTCACGACTTCCGGCACGGGACGCACATCGCCAAGTATGTCTACCCGCCTCAACACATGGCCTCCTATCGTGCCCCCGGCAGCAAGTTCAGCAGCAGAAGTACCGCCAGCACAATAAGCATCAGCCAACCTGTATGTTTTAAAACGCTCTTTTCCATAACTAATCCGGACGCAAAGATAAAGAATCGGATGAAAATAAATATCGTCCTTCCTAAAAAGAAATCGTCAGGTTCATTTTAACACAGTCTTGACTGCTGTTTGTATGGCAGAAACTTTAAACAGTCCGCTCTATGTTCCAGACAAATGCCCGGAGCCCCAATTGCTCGGTCTGCTTGTCCATGTTGTGAAGGACCTCCAGCAGGGGCTCTACCCGCTCGTCCTCTACCATTGTAAGAATGGCGGAGCACATGGAAGGCCAGGCGTGACTGCCGTAATGAGGATCTCCGGTTTTGGAACCGCGTCCGCGAACCTGCTCCCAATAAGTGAAGCCCCGGCAATTGAGCCGGTCGAGTGTAGCAATGATACGCTCGTAATATGCCTGATCGAATGTGATTAATACTGATTTCATTATTCAATTATTAAATGTCAACTATTAATTATTAGCCTGTTCCTCAAAGTAAGCATCCAATTGCTTGCGCATCTTGCGACGCTGACGTTTGATGCCGACACCACCGAAGATACAATACATCGTAGGAACGTAAATCAAAGTCAGAATGGTGGAAACCGCCAGACCGCCGATTACGGCAATTGCCATCGGACTCCACATTTCCGAACCTTGACCGCTGCTGATGGCCATCGGAATCATACCGAGAACGGTAGTCATGGTCGTCATCAACACCGGACGGAGACGGCTCTTGCCTGCCGTAACCACGGCATTCAGCACCGACTGCCCACGTTCGCGACAGAGAATGGTGTAGTCAATGAGTACGATACCGTTCTTCACCACGATACCGATCAACATGATACTGCCCAGCAGACTCATCACACTCAGCGTCGTATTGGTTATGAACAGCGCCATCAGCACACCACTCATGGCAAATGGCACGGAGAGAATCAGAATAAACGGATAGGTAAGCGACTCGAACTGGGCTGCCATTACGATAAACACGAGGATGATAATCAATACGCCGAGTGTTCCCAAATCGCGGAACGAATCCTGCTGGTCTTCAAAGGAACCCGCCACCTGAATGGTTATATCGGACGGTTTCTCCATTCTATCGATAATGGCATTGCCCGCAGCCACCACGTCACCCAACGGAGCGCCGGAGATGACGGCAGACACCGTTACGATACGTTCACGGTCCTTACGCTCGATAGTAGGCGGAGCAAAACGTTCCACCACCTTTCCCAAATCCTTGATACGGACGCCCTCGCCTTTGGCATTGTATACCAATATGTTCTCGATACTTTCAAGACTGGTACGGTATTCGGGGGCGTAACGCACTTGATATCATATTCATCACCGTCTTCACGATACTTGGAAGCCGTAGCGCCATTGATGCGGTTGCGCAGATAGGTGGCAGCAGTAGAAAGGTTCAGTCCGTGAAGCGCCAGCTTCTCGCGGTCGAAGTCCACCTGGTATTCGGGCTGGTAATCGCTACGGCTGATGTTGACTTCAGACACACCTTTTACGTTCAGCAGTTCGCGCTTCAGGCGGGCGGCAACGCTATCGGTTTCTTCCATACTGTAGCCATATACCTCGAAATCAGCGGATGCCTGGGCCGACATACCCGTATTACTACCTCCGAAAATAACCTGTGCCTTACTGAATTCGGGATAAGCCTTCAGGTCTTCGCGCATTTCCTCGCAGACAGTCTCCAGCGTAATATCACGATCGCCCGGGTCTACCAAACTGATGTTGAAGGAAATAATGTGCGAACCGTTGTCCTGCATGGAAGCCCATGTATTATCCGAATCGGCCTGCCCTACGGTATAGTTGCATATCTTCATGACACCCTTATACTTCTGCAGCCACTGATTGGTAAGTTTCTGCGAAACCTCCTGCGCCACTTCTTTACGCGTACCGATAGGCAACTCCAACTGTACGGCAATACGCGCGTTGTCCTGCGCCGGGAAGAACTCGGTACCGATGGACTTTGCGCAGAACAGGCTCAAGATAAAGAATACCACGCAACCGACAAGCACCGCCATACGGTGACGCACCGCCCAGTTGAGCATACTGTGCATACCAGTTGTCCAAACCGTCCAATGTGCGTTCTATCGGTCCGAAGAATATCCGGAACATCTTGGACTGTTTACGCTGCAAGCGGAGCAGTTGCGAACAGAGCATCGGCGTCAGCGTCAAAGCCGAAACGGTGGATACAAACATAATGGCGCACATCATCCAGCCCAACTGCTTGAACAGCACGCCGGACATACCGCTTACCATGGTCAACGGGAAGAACACAGCGATCATGGTCAGCGTAGAAGCGATTACGGAAATAGCCACCTCGTTCGTTCCGTGAACCGCCGCCTGTTTCGGGTCCGAACCGCGCTCGATATGTGTCGTGACATTCTCCAACACCACAATGGCATCGTCTACCACCATACCTATGGCTATGGAGAGTGACGAAAGCGAAATGATATTAATCGTATTCCCCGATATTGCCAGGTATATGAACGAAGCAATCAGAGAAAGCGGAATCGTAATACAGATAATCAATGTAGCCCGCCAGCGTCCCAGGAACAGGAATACCACAATCACGACGAACAGCAGGGCGTACATCACCGTCTCCGTCAGACTGTCGATAGTGTTCAGGATGTTTTCGGACGTATCCACAATGACGCCCAACTTCACATCGCTCGGCAGGTTCTTCTGCAGACGGGGCAACGCCTCCTGTACTTTCCTGGAGATTTCCACCGAATTGGCGCCCGACTGTTTCTGAACCACAATCATCGCACCCTGCACACCGTTATTATAGGTTTCCTGTGCACGTTCTTCCACGGTATCGACAATACGGGCTACATCGCGCAGGTAAACGGTAGCACCGTTATAGGTGCCCACCACCACATCCGCCAGTTCACGGGAATCGTCAAACTCACCCTCCACACGCAAGGAATAAGTCTCACTGCCGATGTCGAAGTTACCCCCGGGAATGTTCTTATTTTCGGCTCCGATAATGGAGCTGATCGTTTCAATAGTCAGGTGATAGGCTTCCAGTTTGTTAGGGTCGCAATATACCTGAATCTCACGTTGCGGTGCACCACTGATAGACACCGTTCCCACACCGGGAATACGTGCCAACGGGTTAACCACACGGTCGTCCAGTATCTTGTAAAGCGCCGACTGGCTTTCGTTTGCCTGTACGGACAACAGCACGATAGGAATCATGTCCGTACTGAACTTGAAGATAATCGGATTCTCGACATCATCGGGAAGCTGTGAACTTACCATATCAAGCTTGTCACGCACATCATTCGTCAGCACGTCAATATCATTACCAAACTCGAACTCCAACGTAATCAGCGACATATTCTCGGAAGAACGGGAAGTGATGTGCTTCAAATCGCTGACTGAGTTCAAAACATTCTCCAGCGGCCGGGTAACGTTATTTTCTATATCCGAAGCACTTGCGCCAGGATAGCGGTCATTACCATGATCGTATTTGTGTCGATGTCCGGATACAAGTCGATAGGTAACTTGGACAAAGAGAAAAGACCAAAAATCACCACTGCCAGAAAGCAGAGGGAGGTCATAATCGGTTTCTTAACCGCACCTTCATATAAACTCATATTATTAGGGATTAGGGATTAGCGTTTAATGATTAGGGATTAGTGATTAACGTTTAGTATTTAGAGATTAGCAACTTATTTACCGGCAAACCACTAATCACGAATCACTAATCGCTAACCGCTATTTCTACTTCCATTCCGTTCACCAGTTTGGTTTGTCCGGCTATAACCACCCGGGAGTTGTCGGGCACACCGGAAATCAGCTCGTATTCGGCCCCCATGCGGCGGCCGAGTTCCACCTTGTTGTAAGTAACCTTACCGTCTTTGTACACATATACATAGCGGTCGCCGGAGCCGGATTGCTTCACGATAGCCAAATCGGGTACAACCACATTGTCTTTTGGTTCCGAAGTTAAGCGTGGCGCGGGCAAACATTCCGGGACGTACCCTCCGGTCTTTATTGGCGAGTTTAATCTCTACCGGAAAAGTACGGGTGTTCGGGTCTACTGTAGGATACACCAGACTGATATAGCCTTCAAAAGGTTCATCACCGTAGACATCCAGCTTCACCGCTACCGGAGCGCCTTTCCTCACTTGGGTGAAGTAAGTTTCGGAAACATTGATAAGCAGCTTCACCGGCATAATCTGCTCTACCACCAGCACAGGTTCGCCGCCGCTGTACATATCGCCGCTGTCATAGTTTCGGGCAGTTACAACACCGTTTATCGGACTGAGCAACGCTGTATTCTCCAGCAGATTGCGGTAGGCCGTTTCTTTTATGTCCAGCGCCATCTTGGCTGCATCCCATCCGACTTGGACGCGCCGCCCACTTTATACAGTTCGTCCATACGTTTGAACTCAATCTCCTGGTTGTCCAGCTGGAACTTGGTTTGTTTCAGGTTCGCCTCATCCATGCTGACCAGCTTCTGGCCTTTGGATACGCGGTCGCCCACTTCCACCAATATCCTGTCGATGCGTACCGGAGAGGAAGGAGCTATGTTGTTCTTCACCTCTGCTTCTACGGTAGCTGTGTACTCATGAATCTGCTCTACCGGGCGTGCTTTTACATCCGCCAGCTTCACTCTCGGCTTTTCGTCCACCTGTTCAGCAGCAGCTTTGTCCTTTCCACCGCTGCAAGCGCCCAACAGTGCTACTGCAAGCAGGGCAATCAATTGAAAACTTTTTTTCATATCGTTGTTCTTATTTTATTTCTGATTACTGATGATATAGTCTCTTCCCAATACCTGGTCAAGGTCGGCCTTAGCCACCAGGTAGTCATATATGGATTGGTTGTAAGTAAGCTCCGCCTCGGTGAGCTGAACCTGCGAAGTATTCAGTTCGAGTACCGTACCCTTGCCCACTTCATAACGCTTGCCGGCAATCTGCACCGCCTTTTCGGCCTGCATCACATTTTCTTTGTTGCTGGATACCTGCTCCGAGCTGGCCGCCATGTTATCCTGATAGCTTATAATCTGCATGTTCAGCTTACGTTCCGTATCGATACGGTTCTGGTCCAACTGGCGCATCTGGATGCGGTTGGATTTCAGTTTCGTAAAGTTGCTTGCCTTATATAAAGGAATACTCAGATTGAATACCAGCGAGGAGCTGCCGCTGTAATGGTAATCGAAGATGTTCCAACTGTCGTTATTCATGGACTGATATTGATACGAATAGCCCAGACCCAACGTCGGCATGAAGTTGGTGCGCAGCGACTTGATGTTCTTCTGAAGCATCAGGCGGTTCAACTCCAATTGCTTCATGGTAGTATTGTTCACCAAGCCCTCGTGAGCGTCATTCTCCAACTGATTGGCAAACACGATACTTTCATAGGCCGCCAAACTGTCGTCAATCTTAATCTCTACATCGGCGGTAACGCCCATCAGCACCTTAAGTTGCAGTTTGGAAAGCGTAACGGCATTTCCGGCGGAAATGACACTCGGCTTCACGCTGCGCATCTGCACCTCGGCGGTGATCTTATCGAATTCGCTGACAGCCCCCTGCTGATACTTGGCATTGACAATGTGATAATTTTCTTCCGCCAGTTCATAGCTTTTCTGCAAAACTTCGTACGAGTCCTGCGTCAGCATCAACTGGTAATAGGCCTTGGTCACCTGATTCACCAGGTCTTGCTTGGAAGCCCGCGACTTCTCCACAGCCAGTTCTATATCCGTCTTGGTCATCGACATGGCCCGATACACAGAGGGGCAAACAATGGCAAACTGATATTCAATGTTCCCGTAGCGGTATTCGCCTTATCCTGTCCCATTTTCACGATTTGGTCGCCGATACTGAACTGCGGGAGCCGTGATGGTATGGCTCATACTTCCCGTAATACTTGCCTCGGGCAACAAGTTCTGCCAAGTTTCCTTACGACTCACTTTCTTGAGGGCAATCTCCTCTTCCGCCACTTTAATGGTGGGATTGTCGCTCAAAGCAATCTCCAAGGCTTTGTCAAGGTTCAAGGTCAGGGTATCCCTCGTCCCTTGCGCCCGTGCATGGCTGCCTGCCAAGACTATGGCAATAAGCAAAAGCCATTTTTTACCCTCAAAAAATCTCTGCATCTTCATAAACTATTAATTGTTATTCTATTTGGTTTTCGTGTCATTGTCTGCGGGCAAAACCTTTTACGGTATTCCCGGATAAACGCTTCCAGCTCGTGCGCCCCCTGTTCCGTAGAGATTCCGCGCAGAAAAGTGAACATTATAGACTCATAGACTTCAAGGAAGGAATACTCTTTGCAGATGTCCGTATTCATCAACACGTCTATCTACTCCCTTACCAACAGATTGATAATGGCAAAGTTTACATCATCACGGAAAATGCCCTGCTTCACACCTTCCTTAAAGAAGTTTACCGTTTCTTCCGAATCCTGGTTATGACGGTTCGTCATCAGCGCATAGGCTTTGGGATACTTCTTGATGTCTTCAAAGAACTTCTTATTGGTGGCATGGAACTGTTCGATGCTGCGCTGATAGCATTTCAGCAGGACTCCAATACATTTCCGGAGGTGGCAAGTACATTCTTCAAAAAATTCATCCCCTTCCTTCTGACCTTTCAGTATGCACTCTTCCAACAAAGTTTCCTTATCCGAAAAGACTTCATAAAGGGTACGTTTGGAAATGCCCAGTGAAGTGGCAATATCATCCATTGTAATACTCTTGATGCCGTGCGCAGAAAAAGCTTCCACCGCAGTATCAATCCATGCTGGCAGCCGCATATTGGGGAATCATGAAACCGGAATTAAGTCCCGGATTGGCAACTAGAAATTCGGGCAATCCGCGAAGTCCCATAATGAGTTGTGCCACACGCCGTTCGGATATGTTTCCCAGTTCGGCCATAGCAATGGCAAGATAATCATATACCAGTGCCAGGGGCTGTCCGTGGAAGTTGCCACCTGAAATGATAAGGTCTTCATCGGGGAAGATAGTGGGGTTATCGGTAACTGAATTTATCTCGGTCAACAGTACTGAAGCTACGTGGTTGATGGCATCTTTGGTAGCACCATGAACTTGTGGGATGCAACGGAACGAATAGGGGTCTTGTACGTGTTGTTTGGGCTGTGCGATGATTTCACTGCCTTCCAGTATTCTTCGGAATGCGGCTCCGGTTTCTATCTGGCCTTTATGCGGACGCATTTGTTGGATACAATCCATGAACGGATCGATGCGGCCGTCAAAGGCTTCCAGGGAGATGGCGGCAATGAGGTCGGCTTTCTTGGAAAGACGGAAGGCTTTGAGTATGGCATACACTCCGTTGGCACTCATAAACTGGGTACCATTGAGCAAGGCCAGTCCTTCTTTGCTTTTCAATTTGACTGGTTCCCAACCAAACTCATCAAGCACGCTGATAGCTTCGCAGCGTTTGCCTTTATAATACACGTCGCCTACGCCGATCAACGGAAGGAAGAGATTGGCGAGCGGGGCAAGATCTCCTGAGGCTCCCAATGAACCGCGGTCGTAGACAATGGGCATTACATCGTTATTGATTGATTTAAGTATTAAATATAAAGTATAAAGTATTAGTTTTCTGTTTCAAAGCACCGGATAAAGCACGCCTTCCTTCACCGTAGTGTGTACACAGTTCATCCCCACGTAATAGGGCAGGAAATGGTAATTGTCCGTGTTCAGCACCACAAAGTCTCCTTTCTTTCCCACCTCGATACTGCCGATGCTGTCGGCCCGGTTCAAGGCGGCGGCTCCATTCAGTGTGAGGGCGGTTATGGCTTCTTCGATACTTATCTTCATATAGATACATGCCAGCGCAAAGGTCAGCGGGATAGAACCGGAGAAACAACTGCCGGGGTTGAGGTCGGTGGCCAATGCTACGGCACAGCCCGCATCAATCATCTCGCGCCCGCGGGCATACGGCTCTTTCAGGGCAAAGGCGGTAAGAGGGAGCAATGTGGCAACCACGCCTTTATCCGCCATGGCACGGATGTCGGCATCGGAAGCATGCAGCAAGTGGTCGGCAGAGACGGCAGAGAGTTCCGCAGCCAGCCCCGCACCACCCAGCGGTACGATTTCATCGGCGTGGAGTTTCAGTGCCAGTCCCATTTCACGGGCGGCGGTCAGCAAGCGGCGGGACTGCTCGATGGAGAACACGCCTTGCTCGCAAAAGACATCGCAAAACTCTGCCAGCCGGTTTTGAACGACGGCGGGCATGACTTCACGGATAATAAAATCCACGTAATCGTTCGTGCGTCCATTGTATTCCTGAGGCACTGCGTGCGCGCCCAGAAACGTAGGAACGATGTCCACACGCTTGTGCTCATCATTGTTCAGACTGCGCATCACACGGAGTTGCAGCAACTCGGTTTCCTTGTCCAGGCCGTAGCCGCTCTTGCCCTCGACGGTGGTAACTCCCCCATAGTGCTCATCTGCTTCAAGAAGCCCTCTGCCTTGGCGCGCAGTTGGATAAAGTTGCACTCACGCGTAGCTTTCACCGTACTGACAATGCCGCCGCCACGCTCCATAATGGACATATAGCTCTCGCCTTTCAACCGCCAGGAGAATTCTTCGGCACGTTCCCCGCCAAACACGAAGTGCGTATGCGAATCGACAAAGCCGGGCAAAAGGCACTTGCCGCGGGCGTTGTAATGCCAGTAGCGCTGATAATAGCCGTCGCGCTCCTCGCCACGGTTAGGGCCTACGTAGGTGATGACGCCTCCGGTAACTTCCACCGTAGCGTCATCGATGATGCAAAAGTTCTTCCATTTCCCTGCCGCGGCGGGCGGAAAAGCCGACGGGAGTTACGACACGGGCATTGAAGATTATCAGATTTTCTGTCATAGCTGTTTCTGTTTCATTTTCTTCCGGTTACTCGCGCAGTCTGCGTATTCCTGCACTCATTCCATTATCCGGGCTTCCAGCACCTGCTGCATCGAGAAGTTCTCCAGTCCGAGGTAATAGGAAGCCGTATCAATCAGCGCTTCCATAGGCACAAGGCCGATAATCTCACTGCCCACGATGCTGACACCGTAGCGGCGCGCTTCGATGCGTACCAGTTCGAAGGCACGGTAAAGCGCCGTGCGGGTATAGTCGGTCATGTTGATGGATACCTGGGTAATTCCTCGGTCTTTCAGTTCCACGCCCATAGCCTTGCAGTAGCGCAGTCCGCCGCCGATGAAACGTATCTTTTTGGCAATGTCGTGCGCAATCTCCAGACTCGGCGTATTGAGGTTGATGTTATAGGCCACCAACGGCATGCGTGCTCCCACTGCCACCGTACCTGCGGTAGGATGACGTTCGGCGGGACCGAAATCGGGTTGCCATTCGGGAAGCTTTATCTTCTCCGCCATGCCCTCGAACTCTCCTTTACGGACAGCCGCAAGGTTCTCGCGGTGAGGTGCCGAAGCAGATTTCTCGTAGAGGAAGACAGGCAGATTATAACGTTTTGCCACTTCCGCGCCCACTTCTTTGGAAAGCGCAACGGCTTCTTCCATGGTTACATTCCTGATAGGAATAAAGGGAACCACGTCCACAGCTCCCATACGGGGATGCTGGCCTTGATGCCTGTTCAGGTCGATAAGCTGCACAGCCACGCCGATGGCCTCGAGCACGGCATCGCGGAGCGGTTCGGGCTCGCCCACTACGGTAACCACCAGCCGGTTGTGGTCTTCATCGTTACTGTAATCCAGCAACTTCACACCTTGTTTGCCACGGAAAGGGGCTACAATACGGTCTATTTTCTGCAAGTCACGTCCCTCGCTGAAATTGGGGACACATTCTACGATTCGGTTCATAACGGTTATGTTTTTGGAGCTTACTACAGAAAGAGACGGTATTTTTTCTTTGATATTATCTCCGGACAGACCTATTATTTTTTCAGACAGAAGAACAAAAAGGACATAAACTATGCAGGCGGATACCTGCCGGACATCACAGTTAAGTTTATCCTCTTAACCTTATATCTTTTTGTGCATTTGTTCTTTGGTTCTCTTATATTCTGAATATCCTTTATGTTCTTTGGTTCGTCTGTCTGAAAAAGAATACTCTTATGTCCTTATCTCCTCTATAACTAAGCCTGTTACTATTATTTTATATATTTATCAATCAGTTCTTCATCCGCCACGTAAGGCATCGTGATGTGATAGCCTTCCGCATGAGTGCGGTTAAATTCTTCACTTGTCTCCATGGCATGCGCATTGCGTGCCCACGAACGGCGTGCCACACCGCCCATAACATCCCAAAGCATGGCGGAACGCAAGATTTCGTCCACCCGTTCGGAACCGTCGCACACCATGCCGAAGCCGCCGTTAACGGCCTTGCCGATACCTACTCCACCGCCGTTGTGCAACGCCACAAGGCTCATGCCCCGCGCGCAGTTTCCGGCAAAGCATTGCACCGCCATGTCCGCCATTACGTTGCTGCCGTCCTTGATGTTGGATGTCTCGCGGAAAGGAGAGTCCGTACCGCTGACATCGTGATGGTCGCGTCCCAGCATAATGGGACCTACTTCGCCGCGGCGCACCATCTCATTGAAGCGCAGCGCAATTTTCATACGCCCCTCGGCATCCTGATAGAGGATGCGTGCCTGCGTACCTACCACCAGATTGTTTTTCTCGGCATCGCGTATCCAGTTATAATTATCCAAATCCTGTCCGCGGCGGGTAGGGTCGATGCACTCCATGGCGGCACGGTCGGTCTTTACCAGGTCCTCGTGCTTGCCGCTAAGACATACCCAACGGAAAGGCCCGTAGCCGTAATCGAAGAGTTCCGGCCCCATAATGTCTTCCACGTAGCTGGGGAAGATGAAACCGTTCTTGTCGCTGCCGTTGCGCGCTATTTCGGGAACGCCGGCATCATAAACGGCTTTCATGAAAGAGTTGCCGTAATCGAAGAAGTACGTGCCCCGGCCGACAAGCTCTTTTATGGCAAGGAAATGGCGCTTCAACGTGGTATCCACCTTACGGCGGAATTCGGCAGGATTCTCATGCAACATCCGGGTACGCTCCTCAAAGGTCAGTCCCACGGGGCAGTAGCCGCCGTCGTACGCCGCATGGCAGGATGTCTGGTCGGAAAGCAGGTCTATATGTATCTGTTCCTTTACGGCATATTCCAAAAGGTCCACCACATTGCCGTGATAGGCGATGGAAATCGGAGTGTGACTGTCCATGGCCTCTTTGGCCAGCGCAAAAGGCTTGCGGCAGCGAATCCGTTACGTGTCCCACCCAGCCTTGACGGTGGCGGGTTTCGATACGCGAGGCATCCACTTCGGCTATGACAGCCGCCGCACCGGACATCTCGGCGGCTTTGGGTTGGGCGCCACTCATGCCGCCCAGACCGGAAGAGACGAAAAAGCCGCCCGCGCAGGTCACCGTCCTGAGGGATACCGAGCTTCAGCCGTCCGGCATTCAAAAGGGTGTTGAAAGTGCCGTGCACAATGCCCTGCGGCCCGATATACATCCACCCGCCGGCAGTCATCTGACCGTAATTGGCAACGCCCATCTGCATGGCTGTATGCCAGTCCTGCTGATTATCATACAGCCCTACCATCATTGCATTCGTAATAATGACGCGCGGCGCTTCGGGTTTCGACTTGAAGAGTCCCAGCGGATGCCCGCTTTCGATAACGAGCGTCTGGTCATCGGTAAGGACTTCAAGGTATTGTTTTATCAGGCGGTATTGCATCCAGTTCTGGCACACCTGCCCCGTCTCACCGTAAGTGACAAGTTCGTAAGGGTAAAGGGCGATGTCGAAACAGAGGTTGTTGTCTATCATCACCTGAAAGGCTTTACCCTCGATGCAGCGTCCTTTGTATTCGTCGATGGGCTTTGCCTTGAGGTCGCCTTGCGGACGGTAGCGGTAGCCGTAAATGCGTCCGCGCGTACGAAGTTCTTCCATAAATTCCGGAGCGAGTGTTTCGTGCAGTTCTTTAGGGATGTAGCGTAGGGCATTCTTCAATGCCGTAGCGGTTTGTGCCGCGTCAAGAGTGTAGCCGCGGTCGGGCGCCCGCCGGATACCTTCTACGAAGGTGGGATAAAGGGGGCAGTGTTTTGCTTAAAGTTATCTCCATAGTATATAAGGTGAATAGTTACAATTTGTCAGAATACACTGGCTTGTATCTGCCGCAATATAAAAATAATTCCCGATATTCGCAATAGAATACCGGGAATTTTATCATTTAGTAAAGTTGGAATAGTGTACAGCTTATTCTTGATCACGGATTTTCATTTTAGCAATATCATCGCGATAATCCGGTATAGACCTGCACAGGATTAGTCTTTCAGCTTATTTTTCAGGCAAAGGCAGAATACGTCCCTTGAAACTGTAATTTCCTGCCATGTAAACCTTGTTCGCCTGCACGGAACATTGGTTGGAATCGTGATAAAGCGTCATTACCCACTCGAATACCCGATAATGCTAACTCCCCTGCACCCGCAAACTGATGTTGACATCTCCGTTATGCCGCACTTCCGGTTCGCCTATCTGCAAATCGGCCTCACCTCCATTCAACGGAGAGATGCCGGAGAATAGTTTCGAACCGTCGACTTCACGCGTAAGGTAGGCCCGCAGTTTGTCCCCCTTTATTACAAAAAATAGCTACCTGAGACCTGCTGCGTACGAAGTTTTTTCGGGGCGGTCGGAAGGGATATAAATCTCTTCCAATACAATCTTGCAGTTGCCGGATGTCAATGCCTGCAAGGCAACATGATGAGCCGTTTGTCCTTCTACGGTATCGACAGTTCTGCAACCAGAGAACACTACGGCAAAAAGCCAAATACAAAAAAGCGCAACCAAGAATCGTCCTTTCATACTATTTTAATTTTAGTTAAAGTCAGAAAAGTTACTTCTCCATTAACTTATACTGTTGTTTTACATAAGCCACAAATTCATCAGTAAAGACATATTCATCACCTGCCTTTCGCGCAGCCTTGTTATAGGTTTCACAAACATCACCGGTTCCACAGAATTGTCGGCAATCGCCTGCAATCCGAGTTGATGCTTGATGAGCGTCGCCATAAAAGCCATTCGGATGTCCGCCGTTAACCGGCAACTTGGCAACCTGCCCATAGACATCGGCGTCCACTGTTCCTTTTCGAGTAACCCACCGTCAAAGAATCTATCTTTTGCAGTAGCTTCGGCGTATTGTAGTAGTTTTCGTTCATCTGTTTCAGCACATCTTCACCGAAAAGCCCGGCGTCTTTCATAGAATAAGGCCCCTCGAACTTGTTCAGAATATCAGCGCAACCCTCCGACTGCATCATGCTCAACGCGACCGCAACAGGACTTCCACTGTCTTTGTATTTCTCTCGAAGATAGCCCCAACGATAGCTGTGATGCAGTTCGTGGCCTATCAGATTGACCAGGGATTCTTCATCCTGACTATAAACACAGTTCAAATCCATAAATACATTGCCGCTGAGCGACCAGGCTTCGGGGGTAAACAAGAGAATGTAGAATTTACTGTGATCGGATGTCGCATCGCAAAACTATCCGGTAAGTATTTCAAGGCTTGCTTGTTGCCACGGACAAAAAGCGCCGGAGAGGGCAGAGCCTGCCAAATAGTCATCGAGCCTATCAAGGTCATCGCCAAACCGGCTGAGATTTTGAATACAAAAAATAACGTACGATATCTTCATTGTTCTTCATCGTCTGAAGGGGAACGGACAAGATACTATCCTTAACAGCCTTTAAATTCCGGTCGAAAACAATTTCATAAGAAGCCTTGAAAGTTTTTTTCAGCGATTTCCCCACAGGGCGGTCAAAAAACTGCTTTATATCCATCGGTGGCAAACAATATTTCCCACTCCTGTTGTGAAGGCAGATGACCGTTTCTCGCTTTCTTGGTCAGTTCGATAAGGGCTTGGGCTGATTCGATGGAACAAGTCGGTTCAGACTTGAGTTGTCTCAGATACTTCCGATGACCTCTGCCGACTCGCTCGTTTCTTTTTTCAAAAGCCTCTTTCAGCTCCGGATAATCCGCCAGCAGTTCCAGCATCTTCCCTGCCCACAAACTCCGGAGCGTCCTGCTTCCGGATTCAACTCGTAATACACGCGCGCAAAGACCAGCCCCCGAGGCATTGATGGCATCCCCACTTCACCGCCCAGCTTGGTTGCATCGGGCGGAGTTGCTTTTTGCGGCAGCCTGCCCCACAGGTTGCGCACGAAATAAATCTGCCTTTCACCCACATGGCAGGTGCATACCAGCCGCCAAAGCGGTAGCGTTTATAACGCATTTTCACAATTTACATATAGCGACGTATCCATCCGCACCGCATAACAGCGAGACTTCAAATACCTGCAAAGACCGAATTGTCCTTCGTTTATATACGGTAATCCGCTCCCCCCCATCAGATAAATCTGATTCTTGGAACGCTTCTCCACTTTCAGTATGGTGACCATGTCTCCACGCCCTTCCACCAACTCTTTCAAATTGGAATACATTATCTGCTGTGCCGAACATGGCAAGACCAATAATGCCAATAGCCCCAACACCCAACCTCTTTTTCATATCGCTATCCTTTCTTTTTGAAACTCTGCATACTCAGGCGAAAGGTACATTTTTTATTGATATTCAGCAAATATAGAAGAGAAAAAACATCATATTCTGCAAAATCATTTTGTATATACCTATCATCGGCCTTGCATGCCGCCATCGCCGCGAACGGAAACCTATGGTACGGAAGCCCGAAGCCACCTTTGCCGCAACAAGCAAAGATACGCTGCTGATTACAAGAAAGATGCGTGTACCAACAATGTACCTCCTGCTGGTACATGCCGTACCAACCGTTGGTAGCTCCCGCGTACCAAGCAATTGGTAGCTCTCCTACCAAACCGTGGTAGGCCTCGTACCAACCTGCGGTACTTCGAATACCGCCAGCCGGTATTTCGCATATCCTTAGGGGAAAAAACATATATTTCGTTTGTCGTTCTCTAAAGCATGGAAACAAAATGGAAAGCATTGAAAATATAAAATCGGTCTACCGGCGTATTGAGGATGAAGCCCGATGCGAATTGAACAAAGTACAGCAACAGATTTATCGCATCAAACACTGTGGCTGCTGCTGTTCGTGGCAGGAATTGCGGGGATTATCTATTTCGGACGGAAAGTTGGGCAGTGCTGACGGGCATTGCACTTTGTCACCCTGCTGCCGTTCATTCTCCTGATAAAATACCACAACCGCCTGTTTCACCGCAAAGATTATCTGAAAAGAAGGCAGAGGTCAACCGGCAGGAGCTGGCTGCGCTGGACTATGACACATCCTGCTTCGACGGCGGCGAGGAATTTGCAGACCCTGCACATCTGTATGCTTACGACCTGATGTATTGGTACGCATTCGCTGTTCCAATACATCAACCGTACCTGTACCGAACCGGGAAGACGCCTGCTGGCCGACTGGCTGGGGCAGCATCTTACAAAGAAAAAGAGGGATATACTGGAGCGCCAGGCTGCCGTACGCGAACTTGCTCCCGAACTGAAATTCCGCCAGCGGTTGCATATCCTCGGCCTGCTGCATAAAGGCAAGGCAGCCGATGAAACCGGAGTTGAAAGCACATGGGCGGTAAGTCCTGGATATTTCTGG
>VOFC01002120.1_pt1 | contig 42491 bp, 64 predicted proteins | sample 5384161 | NCBI WGS metagenome assembly VOFC01 (sample SAMN12384722, study PRJNA508395) | human gut metagenome | isolation source: healthy gut B | host: Homo sapiens
CGACTTCCACATCGCGTGCATCCCAATTGTTCAGACCGCCGACAAACCAGGTATCTCCCTTGCGTCTGGCTGTTATGATATATTCTCCCATCTTGCCGTCCAGCACCACTGTTTCATCCCAGACCGTCGGAACCTGAGCAATGAAAGAAGTGGATTCCGGCTCACGCATATAATTGCTTGGGGAATCACACAGCATATTGAAAGGTGATTCCTACATTCATGGTGTAATACCGTCCATCGGTGTATATGGTACACTGATTTTTACCGGTACATAGATATCATCCAAATTATCCACTACAAAGCTGAACAGGCTTACATAATCAAAGGTATGTTCCTCACCATCATGCTTTTTTTATTGGTGGTAAAGCTTTCTCTTTCTTCAATGTTGATATTAACGCCCGCGACCTATAATATCCTGCATAGCGGAAGTATAGTTGCTTACCGATACTGGATTGGTACCTACATAAATGGTGTACTTGCCATCTTCATTTTCTGAACCCAAGCCTGACGGTTGTTTTCAAAGGCCACGTCGCCCATGGAGGCTTCATCGCCGCTGGCTTTCCACAAATATACGTCTACAAGATACCATTCACTTTCTTCTTCATCGGCAATGTTGCTGCCGCCTGTGGTATTTAAGGTGAATTTTACTGTCTGCGTATCTACACTGCTGGCGTCCATACCATCATAGAACGCTCTGGCGGTAATGGTGATAACTAATTGTTACTGTAATATCTTCACCCTTGTTAGCTTCTGTGGCGCTGACTTCAATCTTCGGTGCATACAGCTTCTCTTCTACCACCGGTTTGTCGTCAATATCTACTTTTACCAGCTCTAACGCAGCTTCAAGTGCGTTCAAGCTGTTGTTTACCTGAGTTGTCTGGATAATTTCCGTGGTAGCCGCTTCCTCTGCTGCTGCAATCACAGCCTGGAATGCTGCCCACTGTTCATTGCTGATAGCTGCCGGCTGCGTTTTGCTTTTGCTGCTTCAACCTGCGCCAGCAATACAGCCTGCGTTTCTTCTACTTTACTATAGGCATTGGTTTCACCCAATACGCTTGTGTAGAATGTCTTCCAGCTACTCATGTTCAGCTTCGCAGGAATTTTTTCTGTATCATCATCAACTAACAATGCCACAGCTTCTTCTACAGCCGTTTTAAACTGAATGGTAATGTCAATAATCTTCTGACCAATCTTCGTTTTCTAAGCTTACACTTTGCAGTGCGCCGCTTGGATAGAACTGAATGGAAGATGGAGAAGTTCCATCAGCATTACCCATCAAGTGATGCAGCCGGCTGTCGTGCTGCCAGCATCAGCAAAGGTAATGGTTAAGGTACCAGTACCATTATTGTCTGGCTCTACTGTCATGCTGGCTTTGTCTTCCATTACATTTGTCCAGGTATAAACATTGCCGTCAGTATCGGTCATGGTAACTGGCACATCTGCTGTTTTTGCTTCTGTAACATTGACTTCTGCCTTTTGTTCTTTTGGCAGCAAAGCTGTTGTTGCAGCCCTTCACAGCTGTAATCTGTTTGTTTACTTCTTCTTGTGTTGCGGATTCGTCATTTACAACCTGTTCGGCAATAGCCAATACAGAGTTCAAGGCTGTCACGCTGGCGTCTGTGTAAACGCCTTCGTTCAACTGACCTTTGCTGCGCTGATTTGACTGTTCAGTTCGCTCTTATCTACGGTATCGGGTTCTTCTTCACCGTCTACCAGTACAGCGTTGCTCCAGTCAAAAATCAAACGGGCATCCTGTGGGAAGCCATTCATAGCGTCAACATCCACACGGATATAGATGGTGTCTTCACCGGCTACCCGGTCTGTTAACTGCCATACACGGCCAAATTCCTGCACATTGCCGCTCAGGCCAGTATCTTCCTTTGTAACTCAAAAATCTTGGCAATGGTTGTTTTATTCCAGTCAGCAATGTTATTCACATCGGTGCCGATTGGATAAACGCCCAATGTCAGTAAATGACCATACTGTTCGCCAATGGTAACGCCCTTTGAAGGTTAATTCCATCGTAGCGTTGCCGTTTTCATCTACGGTCACTAAAGCAGGGCCGTCCAAAGCGTTGTTGGCCATGGAGGCTTCACTGGTGTAGGCGTTCTGCGCCCGTACCGGCACCTTATAGGTACCTGCTTTGATGCTGTCATCAGCTTTAGCTGCAAAGGTGACCATCTGCATGGTGATATCAGAATCAGCTTTCTCGCTCTGGGTTGCATAAGCCACAATATTCACCTTAGTAGTTACACCGTCGGTAATGACATTTGGATTGTCATTTCTAACAGTAAATGCGCCGTCATATTTCACCCAATTGTAATCTTCTGGACTCACCGTTTCAGCATCGCTGACAATGGCGTAATAGATTTCATCGGCGCCATCGGCGGCAATGGTGATAGTGTTGCTGTCATTTACTTTGTCATATTCAAAAAGAAATGGTTGGCGTAGCAGCCTTGTTTTCCTCTACAGCGCTGCTGCTGCCAGTGATAGTTTTTTTTCAATATTGGAGTAATCCAGCAGCAATAAAGCTCTCTGACGCCCCATAATATCTACTTCTGATTCAATACCAGCAAACACATGCTCATCGCTGTTATACAGTTCAATCGTAACATTGCTATTTACCCGATGACCATCTAACAGCGAATCATATTCGGCTTCATGCACAGCATCGGTTCCAATATTGCCAGAAAACGCATTAACTGCATCTTGACTGTTATCTTCAAAGTACCACAGATGGGTCATATAACAAATACCCAGCTGACCCATGTTCATGCCCTGGAATGGCATGCGCAGATAGGTTTTGCCGTCCTGCACATACACATAGGCTACGCCAGTTAACCCCAACGCACCCATAGATTCCTGATAACGCCCTGTACTGCTCCAATAGCTGTAATTTTTCATGGCAATGCCGACTTCATATTCATCGCCTTCGCACATGTTATCCCACCATTTGGTGGAGAACTGGATAGTCTGACTGCCAATGGCCGAATCATTCAAGCCTTCCTTTACGGCAATGGCTTTGATGGTGGTAGCGGCGCCATTGGTCATGGCCGGTACCTGCACCTTGCCGGTATAAGCTTGGCTTTCCACGGTAGGCGTACTGCCGTCTGTGGTGTAGTAAATATTGGCGTCTTTTGTATCGCATACAATTTCCAATAAATACATATCGGTTTCAGCCGTACCGCTGTTGCTAGCGTCGCTGTAATCATAGCGCGCCTTTACCTGCGGGGTAGCTACCGTTTCTGCCGCTTCACCCAACTTTTTAAACACAATATTCAGACTGCTGACTGCCGAATCAACCATACCTTCTTTTACGGTCATGGCTTTTACTGTAACAGTTTCACCGTCTTGATTTGTGGTTTTCAAATCAAAAGGCTTTGTATACCAAACCGCTGCCAGTGGTGGTCACGTCACTGCCGTCGGTGGTATAGTAAATGGTGCCGCCTACGGTGGCAGTATGCAATTCTACCGTGGCTGTAGCGTCATTTACAAAATTGGTAGCGCCGGTGGTCGTGGTGATTTCTGGCGCTGCCGCCTGCAAACCAACCGTTGCTTTTTTTCCGCTTCTGCCCAGTAAATCGATAAGTCAACAAAATTACTACCGATATACAGGCTTTGATAAGCTGCATCGCTAATTGGAATGGCAACCAATTTAGGATAGCTTACGCCATCTACGGTATAAGTTTCTACAACATCAGCATTTACTGGTCCGTTATTTGCAAAATATTTCACTGTGTTGATGTACTGCCCGTTTACTGGCTGCAAACTGATATAGGCTGTTTTATTGCCATTTTCATCAACCTGCACTGTCGCTACACTTTTTGCCATTTCATCACGATTATCCAGATAAGCGTCTTCTGCCGCAATTATCGAATAATCATCTGCATTGGTTAATTCCACTGGAATGCTGTAAACACTATCATTTTCCAATACGGTGTAAACAGGATTTCCAGCAAAGTCTGGTTTACTAGCATTTTCCAAGTCAGGCAATTGTTTTTTTACAAACACATAGCGGCCATCCCAATAGTTCATGCCAGAAGCTGCCTGGATAGCTACAAAGGTACCGCCATAGTTGTTGGTATTGTCATTGTTGTTCAGGCATTCAACTTGATTATCGCCATAAATCCGGTAAATATCCAGATAACCAGGCGTATAGCCTGCCGGAATGGTCCAACCGTTCAGGTAAGCGCCCACCGTACTCCAATCAGCAGCGCTGGCACTTCCAGAAAGCACCCCGATTTTACTGTTGCCGCTTTTATCTGCGGTTGTCACATCATATACCAACAAATTATCGCCGCCAGCAGCGGTGATACCCAAGCTGTTTTTGATAGCTGCAGCGTCATAGGCATCCACTCTATTGGCTGTCATGGTCATGTCGTAAGGAATTAATCCTTTTGCTAAGCCCAACTGGAATGTCTGGTTCTGTTCGTCCAGTTTCACCACGCCCAGCTTATTAAACTGGAAGGTGCCGCTCCATGGGTCAGAAAAACCGGTTTCCTCCCGCCAGGCTTTTACATAAACAGTCACTTTACCATTGCCATCAGCGTCCACATAATCTTTGATGTCGATTGTTTCATATTTATTGACAACCTCTTCATAAAAAATTGGTGGTATCCGCCTGCTGTAAATCTTTGACGGCGCTGTTGGCAAACAGCAACGTAGAACTTTGTATTCCTTGGCCCGCTTTATTATCTACATAAGGAGAATTTTCCGTAATATCCTCCGCGCTGGTCAGAGAATAGTAGTAACGTACATAATTGTCTTGGCTGCCGGTTAGATTCATAGAGCCAAATTTCAGCAACAACATACCCACCGCCGTGCCTTCGGCACTGCTCTGGTTTAACGCAAGTTTTCACTGGCGCCGCCATACTCATACAGGTTCGTTTGCTGATATCAATATCTTTTTCATCCATAGTGGGATTTGAAAAAGTGACTTTAACACTTCTTGCACTTGTACCGTGTACCGCATAAAGATAAATATAATCATTATAGGTATCGTCGTCATTTTTTTCTACATCTGCTGTTATCTCAAAGCGCCGCTGCATTATCTGATAGGTATCCGTCTCCGTGGTTACATCCACCAGACTAAACCCATATTGTTGCTGCAGTTCAGCAGTAGGCTCTTTATCATAGATTTGATTCTGTGTGTATCCGCCAGGTAATAAATCAGTCGCGCTGTCCTGCGTACTACTTACTTGCAGCAGCAGCTTGATTAGAGAATTCGATGGAGGATTGCTATCTTCAACGTTAGTGATGGAATCAAAATAAGTACCGTCACTATATCGGTCTCTTTGTGTCACAAATGTAAATTGTAAATGCCGTGAACCATCCTCACCAACAATTAATTTCGCACTATGTGAGCTGTCACTTATCCTATCGGGGTCAAAACCGCTTTTAATCCCTACAACGCCAGTTACCGAAGAAGTTGCACCCTCTGCCGGACTGCCAACGCTAAATTTTGTTGGATTCGTTTTGTTATCTACATAGACTTTCTGTGAGGCTATAGCAACATCCACGTAATAGGTTCCTGGTGCCAAATTATCCAACGTTAAAGAAATATCCTCATCTGCGGTTCCGGCCCAAGCTGTGGTTGGCTGTACCGTAAACAGACTGGTAAACAGAAATGCGCATAGCAACAAAAAAAGCCAACAATTTTTGTTGTTTTTAGCCGCCCAATAAGCTTCCATACAATATGTTCCCCTCTCCTGCGCTACAGCAAAAAAGAGCGGCGACACGCCTTCACGCACAGCACTGCTCTTTTTATCACTGTATACGGCTTCTTGTTACATGTTATTCAGCAGCCGTAGTAGTTCCCGCTGGCGTATAAGTACCATTTTCTACATAAGGAATTTCCGTGCTGGAGAAGTATAAATGCACATCCTTGCCCTGCGTCATTGGGATGATGCTGGCAATTTTGATGCTGGCTTCCACATGAGCATCCAGATAGGTAGTACCATCAATCACAACATTGTTGAAATTTGCTCTGTTGAATACAACTTCAATAGAGCCTGTATCACCGGCTTTTGGGCTGCTGGCAAAGCCTTCGGCTTTATATTCAACGCCATCTACTTTCATGGTAGCCAGATAGCCCACACCGCTGATACCCATTCTGCTATAACTAAACGCTTTCAGTGGGAAACTAACGGTAACAGTGTCAGCATCATAGTCTACTACTTCATATTCACCGTCGAAAGACATCATGGACATGGAATATTCCATACTATCATTGGCGGTAACTACTACATAAGCACTGCTGTCTACAGAAGCTGCCAGAGCAGGTGATACACCTGCACCAAATACCATAGCGCCTAAAGCCAATGTTGCAAAGATTTTTTTCAGATTCTTATTCACCAAGAAACCCCTCCTTAAAATATTAGTATAAAATTTTGGTTGCTTTTATGGGTAAAGTACCGAACCCCATATCTCACACACACTGGCCCATATGGCCTTGGGTGTGCGCCGACTTTATCACAGGTCAGCCGGTACCTGCCGTATCAGCCCTATGTTCATCTTCGCCAGTCATCGCTAACTCAGTGGCAAGAATTTCATCAAATTTTTTCATGTTAGTGATTGCCGAAACTTCAGATAATACAGAAGCCTGATACGATTTGTCCTTGCCCCTGATTGTCCAAACGGTGAAAAAAAGGCATAAAAAGCATGTAATTCACATATTTTTTACAAATCAGGGTTTACACCAACCGCAAGGATGGTATAATAAAAAAGTGATTTTTTCATGAGTGCTTTTCGGTAAGAACGATATTGTTTGGATAACGCTGCATTGTAAAAGTGCCAATCTTTCTGTATCCTCCGCTTTTGCCATAGGGCTTTACGGCAGGATATCTTATATTTTTCTATTTGGATTTCACTCTGAAGGATTATCGCAATCTCTAATTTTGCAACACTGCAGCAATCTTGCTGCAAGGGCTGACTAAGCTGGTATCTTGGTCAGCTTTTTTTGTTGCCTTTTTATTACCAAACACACTCTCCACATCACTCCTCTCAAGGTGATTGTTCGCTGTCGGTGGTACCTCATTCTTATGCGTGGCAAACGGCAAAAAGGAACAAGATATTGGTGCAGCTTAATTATTTAGAAGTAGAGAAAAAGGGACTAAGTTCAATCCCTGCATATAGCCCAACGTCAATTACTCGCGTATAGATGATAAAAATCATCATTTGCCGATGTAGTTCAGCAAAAACGCTATCACTATTTACAACTGCTAACCAAACCGGACAAGTTATGCCTTTTATAACAATCTCCCGACATAAAACCAAATGGTTTTTAAGCATATTCGAAATGTTTCTAACCTTGCGGCAACTATGCCGTTCTCCTGCAAAAATGTCTTTTGCTAAGATGTAATTTACTCTAGCAATGAGTAAACTATTTTTCCTGTATCTTCTATGTGTATTTATAGTAATCTCTAAATTTTGATTTGTCAATCCTTTTTTTTCAAGCAATATAAAACTTAGCTAAAGTTAAGTTTTTCTTGCGATAGGCTCTAATCCACAGCTGACAGACATTTATCTTTTCTTTTTTATACTTATTATTTTATTTTTTCGCTTTTTTGTGCGAATGGGCGAACGAACTAAGGCAAACATAGACCCGATAGCCGCTCCAAGGAGCGGCTATCGTTGTGTAAAGCACCTGCTGCCCTAATGGCAAGGCAAGCGCTTATACCAGTTCGTCCCTTTGCGGTGCTTGTAATAAAGCGGCTTGTGTTAAGCCTGTTGCTTTCGCCAGCTTATCCAGCGTTCCCAAAGAAGCGTGTACCTCTCCCCGCTCAATCTTACCGTATCCTCTTGTACTCAAATCAGACCGAGCCGCTAATTCCTCCTGAGACAATTTCTGTTTATTCCGATATTGTTTCAAATTATTGGCTAAAATCATTCCTGCTTTCATATTTCATTCTCCCCTCAACATAGTTACATTTTATTTTTGTATTTTGTTCCAACAGATTTCCTTTGTCTTGTATCATTTTGTTTGTCTCCATATTCGTATCAAAACATTTCTTGCACTTATTTTTCTTATTTTTTCCTATTGTTCCATAGACACCTCCTTTTGTAACAACACAGTATCTAAAATTATAGAGGCATTCCCGGTCCTTGAAAGGAACTATAGTACCGTTTTTGCTTTTTGCAAAAAATAAGTCTTGCAGCGATCCTGTTTCATCTCTGCAAGACTTTCACACATCACGGCTATGCCCGTGCCGCAATAAAATGGCTTTCACCTCTGACTTTGGCGCCGTTTGGCATACTGAATCTTCGCTAACATAAGAAAACCAGCAAACAGCCTCTTTCCCAGAGCTGTCTGCTGGTTGCATATTTCGACGTTATTATGGTCTTTTGCAGCGTTCTGCCATTCACCGTTAACAGACGTCCATTTTTTCGTTTTTCATTTTTTCGTTTTTCATTTTTTCGTTTTTCATTTTTTCGTTTTTCATTTTACCTCTTCCAAGCTATGCAATAATTCCTGCACCAGCTCTAATGGCATTTTTAATACTGCTTCTAAGGCGCCTTGCCGCTGTTGGCAGAATTTTTCCGGCGGCAAATACCGCAACAATCCGCCACAATGACGCTGCAGCAATCATACAAATTGACTGCAGCCAGCAATCCTTTTTCGGAAAGGGCAATGCTGCACCGGTCGTAACGCTCCACCAGTCCTAGGCCAATTAAATCATGGATGACTTTATGGGTGCTGGCTTTGGTAACGCCTAATTGATTGGCAATGTCCACCTGCGCTACGATACTGCTGTCCAGCTGATATAAGGTCAGCAGGTATTTTTTCTGGGCGGGCGTCAGTTCTGCCAGCAGATCGCGATGATACAGGGGCTGCGCTCGTACTTGATTTAGTTTTTCCAACACCGCTGTCTGCCGGTCCTCGCCTTGCCGCACTTCGGCAAACAGCTTCACCCGAACCGGCGCTTCCCGGCCTTTTTTTTCATACAGATCTTCTGTCGCCAGCCTTTCCTGAGGGCTGATTCTCTTTTTGGGAAACAGCGTTGCCCGATATCCGTGTCTGCCTTTCTTTGGCCTTTTTTTCCGCTCTTTTCCGACGTTTTTCCGCTTCCCGCGCCGCCTTCTCGGCTCCTGATGCTTCCAGACGAGCCAGCCTGATATCTACGCCCTGTGCCACTGCTCGCTGCAGCGTCTGCCGGTAAACCTCTGTGTGTTCCTGTTCCTGTTCCTTTGCAATGTTCACTTTAGTTCCTGTTCCTTCCTTAATATAATATAAACTTAGTTCAGGTTAATTTTGCAGAGTCCTCAACGGTTTTTTTCTTCATCGCACGGAAGTTAAAAATCAATCTCGCATTGATTCGGGCATTGCGCCAACGCCTACCGAGGTGCGCACCTTTACCGGTAAGCAACCGCCCCGCGGATTGCCATGGGTATCCAGTTGCAGTTCCATCTGTTCTAATGTGATATTGCAAAGGTCTTCTGTGATTTGAGCTTCTTGATAGCCGCTCGGTATAATAACGCAGCTGTGTTAATTTTCCGGTCAGCATCCGGCCCACCACCGAACGGCAGGACAATTCGGTCAGCTGCAACTGTACGGTAGCTACGCCATCTTTCAGCTCTAAAACTGCCGGATGCAAAAAGCCCTTATCGCCCATAGAAACGCGGTCTTCCTTCAGCCGCAATAACTGAAAGGGCACTTCATAAACGCCGTCTTTCAGCACCTTGGACAGTTGGCAGTTATCTTTATAATTGACCGGGTAACGAACTGTATGTTGTTCAATCTTGCGCAGAAAAGGACGCCGAAAATTCCGGCGACATCTGCATGGTAATGTCCAACGCCTCCTGCTCCGCCCGTTCCTCGTCCATATCCAGCCCGTCCATCAAATAGCGCATAATGGTAGTGTAGCGGTCGTCTAACCGTTCTGCCAGCAAATTTCCTTCGACAGTTAAGCTGATTCCGCAGCTCTTTTTTTGCGTTCTACCAGCCCCAGGGGGTAATCAGGTCGCGGATGGTTTTACTGGTGCTGGCTTCGGTAACGCCCAATTCATGGGCGACCTCTACCTGACTGACACCGGTAATTTGCAGCCGGTACAGCGCCAGTAAATATTTCTCCTGAGTGGCCGTTAAATTTTCATGTTCTGGTCTTCTTTTCTGTCGGTTTTCTCGTCGGTTCTCTCCTTTTTGTTTCATAGGTGTATCCTCCTTCATGTCAACCACGCTGTTATCACCTATCACTGTGGTTTCAAAAACAGAGTATACTAATTTCCCGTGCTTTTAGTTTAATAATATCCGGTCAATTTGTCAAGTATTCTCTTCCCTTTGCTTCTTTTTGTCCTCTTTTGCTAAACTTAACATTGACTAATTTATATTTTCAGTATTATATTAAAAATATCACCTATTAATTCGCATTTGCTTTTTTCTTTTCTATACTGATTTCCCATTCTGACGGAAAGGCGCGTTTCTATGTTCAAAAAACAACTTTTACAATTGGTTCCCCAGGCAGGGAAATACATTGTGGCGGCCGTAGGCTGCAATTGGCTGACCTTATTGGCCAATATTGTGTTTGTGATTACGGTCAGTCAAACGCTGCAGCAGCTTTTATCTGGGTCTTGCGCCCAATCTGCTCCGATTGGCGGTGACGCTGATCTGCTGCCTTGCAGTGCGCAGCATCTGCCAATATCAGGCCGTGCAGTTAGCTTCCTCTTGCACTTTGCAGGTAAAGCAATCCCTGCGCCAACAAATCTATGAAAAATTATTGCGCTGCAGCAACAGTTGGCAGCAAAAAATTCTCCCATGCGGAAATTGTGCAAATGGCCACCGAAGGGGTAGAACAACTAGAGCTTTATTTCAGCCAATATCTGCCTCAGCTTTTATACAGTCTGGTGGCCACCGTCACCTTATTTGTGGTGATTGCGCCCCGCAGTGTCTTCACCGCTGTAGTGCTGTTTCTCTGCATTCCGCTCATTCCGGTTCCTATGATAGCGGTACAGAAACTGGCCCGCAAGATGCTCAATCAGTATTGGGGCACCTACACCGATTTGGGCGATGTATTTTTGGATAATCTGCAAGGTCTCACAACTTTGAAAATCTACCAGGCAGACGGCCGCTATCAAAAAAATGAATGAACAGGCGGAGCGATTCCGCGTTATCACCATGAAGGTGCTGACGATGCAGCTCAACTCGATCATCGTCATGGACGTCATCGCTTATGGCGGCAGCGCCTGCGCCATGCTGATTTCGCTGTGGCAGTACAGCCAGGGGCGTTATCCTTACTGGACGCACTGGTGATTGTGCTGTTGGCTGCCGACTTTTTATTCCGCTGCGGCTGTTAGGCTCCCTGTTTCATGTGACTATGAACGGTCTGGCCGCTGCCGATAAAATTTCCGCTGTCCTGGATCTGCCGGAGGAAGCGGACAGCACTGCTCCTGCACCTTCCCAATTTGCTATGGAAGTGCAGGATGTCACTTTTGCTATCCCGGAGAGCAGGCGCCTGCTTTGCAGCACATTTCACTGCGGATAGGCAGCACCGGTATTACTGCTTTGGCTGGACAGTCGGGCTGCGGCAAAAGCACGCTGGCGGCACTTCTCAGCCGGGCTTATCAGCCATCGTCCGGACAAATTCTTTTAGGCGGCACACCGTTATCCCAATACGGCGCGGACCAATTATCGGATATGATTTGCCGCATCGGTTTTGACAGCTATCTGTTTGCCGGCTCTGTGGCTTACAATCTGCGTATGGCAGCGCCCAAGGCCAGCCAGGAAGCCATGATACAAGCGTTAAAACAGGTTGCTCTATTGGACTTTTTGAAAGAACAGCAAGGGCTGGATACCTTACTCACCGCCGGCGGCGGCAATTTATCGGGCGGACAACGGCAGCGTCTGGCTGTGGCCCGCGCCTTGTTAAAGGACGCGCCCATCTATATTTTTGATGAGGCCACCTCCAATATCGACGCGGAAAGTGAAGAAACCATTTTGGAAGTCATTCAGCAGCTGCGCCATACCAAGAGCATCCTCCTGATTTCCCACCGGCTCAGCAATATTACCGACGCCGACTGCATTTATGTACTGCAGCAGGGCCGTCTGGTTCAGCAGGGGGCCGCCATGAGGAATTGATGCAGCAAAACGGCAGCTACCGCAGTATGTTTGCACAGCAGCAACAACTGGAGCAATACGGATTGGAAGAACCGCAGCAAAATTCTGAGCAGGAGGTGTACTGCTATGGCTGAGAAAAAATCCAGACCGATACATCGAATAAGCCTATGAGCCGCCCGCAGATTATGCTGCAGCTTTTGTTATTTGTCAAGCCGCTGGCCGGTTTTATGCTGCTGGCTGTGACCGCCGGTGTGGCCGGGTTTTTATGCGCCATCGCTCTGCCGGTGCTGGGCGTGGCCGCGCTCTGTATGCCACAACAGCTTGTTCCTATTTTGGCAGCGCTGATTGTGCTGGCCCCTTTTGCGCGGCGTTCTGCGCTATGGGGAACAGCTTTGCAACCATTATATTGCCTTTCGGCTGCTGGCTCTGCTGCGGGATAAAATTTTTGCAGCGCTGCGCAGGCTTTGTCCAGCTAAGCTGGAGGGGCGCAACAAAGGTGATTTAATTGCCATGATTACCAGCGACATCGAGCTGCTGGAGGTCTTTACGCCCACACCATCTCTCCCATTTTGATTGCCATTTTGACCTCGCTGCTGCTCGATTCTGGTACAGCTGCAGCTTCACCCCGCGCTGGCAGGTTTGTCCCTTCTGGCTTATCTGGCGGTGGGGCTGGTGCTGCCGGTACTGAACACCAAGCTGGGCAAAAGCAGCGGCCAGCATTATCGGGAAGGCTTTGGCCGCATGTCCAGCCATATGCTGGATAACTTACAGGGGCTGAAGGAAGTGGTTCAGTTTGGTGCAGGCGCGCTGCGGCTACAGGAAATGACGGAAAAAATTCAAGAGCTGGGCAAGTTACAGAAGGATTTGAAGCGCTGCGAAGGCACCAACAAAGCCTTTACCGACTGCACCATTCTGTTCTTCACCGCTCTGCAGATTTTCCTGGCAGCCTATCTGGCCAATGAGCAGCTCATTTCCAGTGAACAGGCTATTTTATCGGCAGTGCTGCAGATGAGTTCCTTCGGACCGGTGACGGCCTTATCCAGCTTATCCAACAACCTGCTGCAGACCCTGGCCAGCGGACAGCGGGTGTTGGGATTGTTGGCAGAGAAACCGGAAACAGAAGAAAACACAGACGGCGTTACGCTGCAATTTGCCGGCGCCGATATGCAGCGTGTAGCGTTTGCTTATCAGGAGGAACAGATTTTGCAGGACTTCAATCTGCATTTGCCAGCCGGTACTATGCTGGGCATCAAGGCAAGAGCGGTTCCGGCAAATCTACCATTCTGAAAGCTGCTGATGCGCTTTTGGGACCCACAGCGGGGAGCGATTTTCTTATCGGGACACAATATCAAGGATATTGCCACCGCCTCCTTGCGGCAAAATCAAAGCTACTGCACCCAGGAAACCTATCTGTTTCACGGCAGTATTGCCGAAAATATCAGTCTGGGCAATCCGGAAGCCCCCAGGAGCAGATTGAAGCAGCGGCCAAAAAGGCGGCGCTGCACGATTTTATCATGAGTTTGCCCAACGGCTATGATACTCCAATCGGAGAAAAGGATAACGGATTATCCGGCGGGCAGCAGCAGCGCATGGGCCTGGCCCGTATCTTCCTGCACGACGCGCCCTTATTGCTGCTGGATGAGCCCACCAGCAATTTGGACAGCTTGAACGAAAGCATTATTTTAAAATCGCTGAAAGAGAACCGGGAAGGAAAAAACCATCGTGCTGGTCAGCCATCGCCAATCTACCCTGCGGGTAGTGGATGAAATCCTGCATATGGAGCAGCATCGTTCTTCGTAAAAATAGCTTCAACTCAACACAACGGCCGAAGGGGCTTCTAATGGTGGAAAGAAGCCCCTTCCACTGCCTCTGCGCCGGTGCAGGATACTGCTGCAAAGAATACATAAAGTCTAGGAAATTGGAGGAAGGGTTTATGAAATACATCTATTTTGTTTTGGGTTTGATTTGTGTAGCTTTAGGCGGCATCGGCGTTGTTCTGCCCATTCTGCCCACAGCGCCTTTTTTACTGGTGGCGGCTTTTTGCTTTGCCCGCAGCTCGGAACGGTTCTACCAATGGCTCATTCATACATCCATGTATCAAAAGCATTTGGAACAACTGGTAACAACCGGCCAAATGCCCTTAAAAAAGCAAGATTACCATTCTGGCAGTGGTAACGCCATTGTTATTAATCGCTTTCTTTATGATGCATAATCTGCCGGGCCGCATCACCATCATCGTGTTGATTGTGATTAAATGGTATGTGTTCCTGTTCCGTATCAAAACAGCGCCTGCCGAAGAAGTGGCACAGCCTGCAGCCACGATCCACGCATCCAAAAATGCTGGAACAAAATCAGCAGCAATAGCAAGAAATCACAATCGCAGCAAAAAGCCAGCAAACAGCCTTTGTCAAAGCTATTTGCTGGCTTTTTGATTAAGAGTTTTGAGCTTACTTCTAATATCAGAAAATACATATGATCCTCATAGGCAACAACCGGCTATTGATTAAAAGATGCGCTATGGTTTCGACCTTCTGCACCTATGAATGTTAACAACTTCCTTAGCCCTGATTGAGCGCGTCCATGGATTTTGGATTTCATCCTTGCCGTCCTGCACCACATCGTAATAGATTTGCAATTGTTTTTCGATTTTTTCCATGATATCGTTGGCGTAGTTAAAAGCGCCCAGCGTTACATCATGGGCAGCTTGGTTGGCTTCCTCCAGCATTTCCCGCACGCGAATTTCCGCCAGACGGTAAATTTCTGTTTCCGATACCAAATCCTGCGCCCGTTGGCGAGCTTCCTCGATAATGCGTTCATAATCTTCCTGGGCTTTTTCTTAATCTGTTCTTCTTCTTTTTTTTTACCCACTGGGCGTCTTTGATGTCGTCCGGTACGCTGGACCGGATTTGGTCAATGAGCTGATATAAATCTTCCGGATCGATAATAATTTTGTCATTCTGCATAAAAAGCCCCGTTTGCTTCCTTCAATTGTACTTTCCAGTTGGTCTAATAAATTATAAATACTCACAGTTTTTCCCCCCTCATGTGATTTGTATTTGAGATAGACGATACGGGTATCGCCATAATATTTTTCTTTTTCCATATAAAGAATATACTATTCTCCACGAAAATGGAAGCATTTTTTTTGCACATTCCAGCAGAATTAAGCCATCTTGCGCCAATAACCGTTTGTCGGCAATTTGTTGTACCACTGTTTCATACAAACCGCTTTGATAGGGCGGGTCCACATAAATTAAATCAAACTGCTTGCCCTTGCGGCTTAACGCATCAAAGCCGCAATCGAATCGCCCCGCAGCACCTGACAGCGCCGGGCTTGTCCGCAAGCCGCTATATTATCCTGGATAACCCGCAAAGCGTCGCTATCTTTTTTCCAGCATGATGACTTCCGCCGCGCCCCGGCTTGCCGCTTCCAACCCAATGCCGCCGGTACCGCCAAACACATCTAAAAACCGGCTGCCATACAACAACCCATCAATGGAGCTGAACACGGCCTCCTTCACTCTGTCAGCAGTGGGACGGGTTTTCATGCCTGGCACACTTTTCAATTTTCGACCTCGATTTTGACCAGCAATAATTCGCACATCCATCACCTCAATTCATTATAGCATAAATTACTAAAATGAACAGAAATTATCGGACATAAATTTTTCACATTGTTTCATACTAAACCACGTAAGACAAAATCTTATGCTCCACCCTTCCGCAAAAAGACTGCCGTCACCTGTAACAGCGTTTCCCCCTCGACCTGCTGCAGAGGGCAGTCTTTTTTGTTGCGAACAGGTTCTCCCATGGGGGAAAGAAAAAAGAAAAAAAAATAATCTCAACAATCATTTTTGTATATTTTCTCTGTTTCCGAAAAAATATAAATAAAAAGGAGGTTCTCCCATGGGGAAAGAAAAGAAAAAAACAAAAAAAAGGCAAAGCCGCTGTTGCGGAGCCGTTAGCCACCTTGCCTGCCAATAAGTTTGAACTGTACCGCCAGTGGGATTTATTGCCCGAACTGGCTTTTAGAAGCCCACGATTTACTGCGCGGCCAACACGGCGGCGAAATCCCCGGTGTGCGGGTGACAGAAGAAGTGGAAACCTTAGCCACCGTTCACACCTACCATTTTAAACGCCCAGGGCAGCCGCATCATGCAAAAGCCGGAAGGCACCTACGTGACCATCCATTCGCAGGAACTGGCGCTCAATCACCGCGGCGTGCAGCAGCAACTGACCGAACTGCTGGTGAAATATCTACAGCCCTTCGTACAGCTTCCTTCTTTGGAAGATAACGTGCTGGTGGTCGGTCTGGGCAACTGGAAATCTACCCCCGACTCCTTAGGTCCGCGCACCATTCATCAATTAATGGCCACCCGCCATCTGCACGGCAACGTGCCGGAAGAACTTTTTAGAAGGCGTGCGGCCTGTAACCACCATCGCCCCCCGGTGTGCTGGGAATGACCGGCATCGAATCGGCAGAGATTGTGCGCGGTATTGTAGACCGCATTGCGCCCAAATTAATCATTGCCGTAGACGCGCTGGCAGCCGGCGATGTCAGCCGCATCGGCGCCACAATCCAAATCAGCAACACGGGGATTGCACCAGGAGCCGGCATCGGCAATCAACGGGCCGGCATCAACGAAAAGACCATGGGCGTTCCGGTGGTTTCCATCGGCATTCCCACTGTAGTAAAAGCGCGGATTATCGCCCACAACGTGCTGGAGGAATTCTGGAACCAACTGCTCAAACGGCCCCAGCTTCACGATTTGCTGCAGCAGTTGCCGCAGCCCACCATGCACAACATGATGCAAACAGCTTTGCAGCCCTATCATAACAATTTAGAGGTTACACCCAAAGAAATTGACGACCTGATGCAAAATTGTAGTACTATCCTATCCAGCGCCATCACCCAAGTGCTCCATCCTAATATGAATCAGGATATGGCCGATAGCTTCTTTTAATATGGCGATAAGCTAAGGTTTTATCAACTCTACTTGCCGGTAAATTTTCTCAGCGAGGCCGCTTGATTTTTTTATTTAGTATAAAATCTTCAAACCCTCAGCTACCGTCATTGACGTATTTCACTCGATTTTTTTCATTTTTCTCAGTCCTCTTGATTTTTAAATTTTTATGGTAAAATTCAAGAAAACAAGAGATGTTTCAGGAAAAGCAAAAAAATCCGCCTAACCATATTGGCTAAGCGGATTTTTAAATTCTTGTGGAGATAAGCGGGATCGAACCGCTGGCCTCTTGAATGCCATTCAAGCGCTCTCCCAGCTGAGCTATACCCCCGTGAATACGTATAAAAAAGTATACCATGTTCTGCCCAATTCGTCAAATACTTTTCGCAAAAAAAAATATTATTTTTAGCCCATTTTTCCAAAAAAAGGCTGCTGCAAAAAGGACTGGAGTTCTTCTAAATCACAGATACTACAGAGTTCCTCCTGCAACAGCCTATTTTCTTTGTCTTTCTTTTTATACACGCTTTTTTACCGGCATAAACCAAGTCGGCTCTCACCTTACAGATATTTTTCCAACAGACGGGAAATGGCGCCCACATCAATCGGTTTGGCCACATGGGCGTTCATGCCATGGTCCAGACAACGCTGAATATCTTCGGAAAACGCATCGGCTGTCATGGCAATAATCGGCAGCTGCGCATCCGCCCGATCCAACGCCCGAATGGCGTCAGCCGCTTCATAGCCGGTCATCACTGGCATACGGATATCCATCAAAATGGCGGCATAATAGCCCACCGGCGATTGGGCAAACTTTTCTACACAAATCTTGCCGTTTTCCGCCCAATCCAATTCCAGACCTAAATCAGACAGCAATTCGTTGGCAATCTCCCAATTCAAATCATTATCTTCTGCCAACAGAATACGATGACCAGCAAAGGCGACAGCCTGCGCCGAGCTGCTTTCCCCTGCGCCCGCTTCTTTAGAATAATGCTTCAGACTATGAAACAGGGTCGACTTAAACAAAGGCTTGGCAATAAAGCCATTCACACCGGCAGCGCGGGCTTCGGCTTCAATATCGCTCAATCATAAGCAGAAATCAGCAAAATCGGAATTTCATCTCCCATGCGTTTGCGAATTTCACGGGCTGTGGCAATGCCGTCCATATCAGGCATTTGCCAATCTAACAGAATAATATGATAATCGTCCTGCTTTTTGATGGCGTTCTTCCACCATACAAATAGCCCGTTCGCCGCTTAACGCCCATTCTGCCTTTACGCCAATTTCCTGCAGAGAGGTTACCGCCGTCTGGCAAAAGCTGCGCATCATCATCCACCACCAGCATATTCCAATCGGAAGAATCATTTCTTCTTCCTCTATCAGCACCCGTTCCAAATCTAAAATAACGTGGAACTGACTGCCAGCGTTGGGCTCGCTCTGCAATTCAATAGTGCCGTCCATGGCGTCTACGATATATTTGGTAATCGCCATGCCCAAGCCAGTGCCTTCCGTTTTTGTACCCGACTGGTATCCTCCCGTACAAAGGCTTCGAAAATCCGCTGTTGAAATTCTTCCGACATCCCGATGCCATTGTCCTTTACCCAAAAATGGGTGCGCACATAGTGATCCCCCAAAGGAGACGGTTCCTGCTGCAGCGCAATATGAATCGTACCACCCTCCGGCGTAAATTTAATGGCATTGGATAAAAAAGTTCAGCAATACCTGATTGAGCCGCACGCTGTCGCAATATACATGTTCCGTTTCGATATTGGTGATAAACACATCAAAATGCTGATGCTTGGCTTTTTACCTGGGGCTGCACAATATTCACAATGCTTTCCACAATCTCCCGCAGAGAAATCTGCTCCATATTTAAGGTCAGTTTGCCGCTCTCGATTTTGGACATATCCAGCACGTCATTAATCAATCCCAACAAATGCTTGCTGGATAACGTGATTTTTTTCAAGCAGTCCTGCACCTGCTGCGTGTTGTGAATATTGGCAGAGGCGATGGCTGTCATGCCTACAATCGCGTTCATTGGCGTTCGGATATCGTGGCTCATATTGGAAAGGAATTCGCTCTTGGCTACGCTGGCCTGCACAGCTTCCTTGCGGGCTAAATTCAATTCGGCAATTTGCCGCCGGGTTAAACGATAATACAAAGCAAAAACAATCAACAGTACCAATAAAATAACTGTACAACTGCCAAAAACAGTCGCTCGCCAATCGGCGCTCAACTGGCTCACCGTTTCATCTAAAATCCCATAGGGCATGACTGTCACCAAATACCATTCCGTATTTTTTTAACGGTGTGCAATAAAGATGACGGCGTTCCTCACCGATGAGCAGCACGCTGGTATAATCTTCGTTATTGGCCATAGCCATCTGCAATTCTGTCACATACTGCTCGGCATTTTTTCCATTCAATTCCTCAAAGATTTCCCGAATGCGGGTAAAATAATTATTGCGATAGGCGTCTGCACTGCGAATGACGAAACTGCCATCCCGACGAATCATGTGGGAGTACACCACCGCACCTTCTTTATCCAAGGCAAGCGTTTCGTTGATATAAGAAACTGGCAGACCGGCCACTAAAGCCAAACTGGTTTTCCCATCGGCCATTGGATAGGCCGCTGGAACACCTAACACAAGCACCTTTTCCTCATCGGCGGTGACTGCCACCGATATTTTTTGCTGGCCGTTTGTCAGGGGAATTTACAAATGGCTCTGTATTCACCATCTCGATAGGCGCTCCATAGACCATTTCAAAACGCCGTCCTCGCTATAAAGGGCTAAATACGCAAAATTGCGAACAGAGCCGTCCTCCGTCAATTCCTGCAGCAGCGCTTCCCCGTAAGCCAATTCTCCCGGAGGATCGGTTTCTAAAATGCCTTCTAGCTGGGATAACCGCAAAGCCATCGTTGTTTCAAAATACTCAGAAATTTTCTCGCTCATTCCTGCCATATAAATCGTGCCCACCTGGCTGATGGTGTCCGCATTTTTTTCATTCATGGTTGCCGCTAAATGGAGAAATACCCCGACACATAGAGCAATCACTGCGACTAAGCTAATTGTCAAAAATCTGGTTGTTTTATCCTTCAATGCCCGTTCACACCCCCAACACGATGGACTCCATCCTGGAAAAATTCTGTCTATTTATGTATTATAATGGAATTGACCGTCGCTGACAAGCGATTACCACAAAAAGTTACAGTACTTTCCCAGTTATCCGTTTCATTTTTTCTTCTTGAAACTTTATAGCAAAATAGCCGTCATATTTTTGCCTGCATATTGATGCTGCCCAATAATAGAAAAATGATAGAAAAAGTTAAACAGATCACCCTTTTTCCATCTCCGCAGGTATAGAAAAAGCTGCTGCATCAAAGATTCCCGCTCGTCTTCATGCAACAGCTCTCGGCTTACCCCTGTGTATATCTGGACAAAAATTGTTTGGTACGTTCTTCCCTTGGCGCGTCAATGACCTGCTTGGCGTCGCCCTGTTCTACCACCACACCGCCGTCCATAAATATAATCTGGTCGGCAACATCCCGGGCAAAGGCCATTTCATGGGTAACGATCACCATAGTGGTTTTTTTCTCCGCCAAGCCGCGAATTACTTTTAACACTTCACCGGTCAACTCTGGATCCAGCGCGGAGGTAGGCTCGTCAAAGCATAAAATATCCGGTTTCAAAGCCAATGCTCTGGCAATGGCCACCCGCTGCTGCTGTCCGCCGGAAAGCTGATGGGGATAATGGTCCATGCGGTCTGCCAGTCCCATCTGCGCCAGCAGAGCTTCGCCGTGTTTATCAATTTCCGTCAGGATTTCCCGCTTCCGCTGTTTGAAGTCTGGCCGTTCCTGCGCCAAAAGCTGTTCCGCCAACGTCACATTTTCCAACGCTGTATACTGGGGAAATAGATTAAAAGATTGGAACACCATGCCAAAGTGCAGCCGTTTTTGCCGCAAATCTTTTTCTTGGTCAGTACCCTTCCGCGCCGCATCAAATAAGGTTTCCCCCCGCACGGCAATGGTGCCCTGATTGGGCGTTTCTAAAAAATTCAAGCAACGCAGCAGCGTGGTTTTTCCCTGAACCGGACGAGCCAATAATGGCCAGGGTATTTCCTTCTTCCAGCGAAAAGCTGACATCTTTCAAAACCTTTGTGGTACCAAAGTGTTTTTCAATATTTTTCACTTCTAAAATCGCCATAACCTGTCCTCCTTATCTGAAATAATCCAACCGGCGTTCAATATAATTGAACAGCAGCGTCAAAATCCCTACAAAATAAGATAATATACCCCCCGTATAAAACAGCGGCCAAATCAACCCTGCCGATTTTGCAAAAGAAAATCCTGTAAAATCAATTCATAAGCCGCAATAATACGTGCCAAAGAGGTATCCTTTACTAGTGTAATAATTTCGTTAGACATTGGTGGAATTACCCGTTTTACCATCTGCAGCAGGGTAATCTGAAAGAAAATCTGACTTTTTGGTCATACCCAGCACTTCGCCGGCTTCCCGCTGCCCCACAGGCACCCCTTCAATGCCGCCGCGAAAAATAACGGAAAAATAGCAGGCGTAATTGATACTAAAAGCTACTACAGTAGCCGTAATACGACTGCTAGCCCCCCACTCCAAACATTATGGCCTACCAAACCTGGCCCATAAAAATAATCATCAATTGCAGCATCAGCGGCGTACCGCGGATAACCCAAACCACCACTTGAATCAGATAACTTAACGGCTTACATTTTCCAATAGTCCCTAAAGCTAACAACAACCCTAATGGCAAAGCAAATACCAATGTTAAGATAAAAATCTGAAGCGTGACCAGCGCACCGCCCAGCAATGTTTTCGTTACAATCAAAACATAATTTTTGCTCCCTTACTTCTTTATATGTAAAAACGGGACTGCCGAGTCTTTACAATGCGCAAGCTCCGGCAGTCTCGCCCGAAAGAAGGCAGAGAATCTGGTTCTCTGCCTTTTCTATTTTTCCATTGAAAAATGTTTGAAAGCTATCTTTATTCAGCGTTCGGTACAACAACTACCTGGGCATTGTTGCAATAAGCGTTGGTGCATTCCATAGAGGAAGTTACTTCGTCGGTCAGAGTCATACCGTTCCATACTACGTCAATATTTTTTGGAATCCAGTTCCATAATTTTATTATCCCAGTCGATTACCAAAAATTCTACTTCTACGCCCAATTTTTCAGCAACTAACCGAGCCATATCAGCGTCAAAAGCCAATCCAGTTGCCCGCTTCGTCTTTGTAATCCATTGGAGCAAATTCTGTAATCCCTACAACTAAAGTCCCTTTGTCCTGAATATAGGCAACATCGCTGTCGGCTTCTGCGGCTGTAAATTCCGTTGCAGCCTGTTCTACCAGCGCTTCCTGCACACCATAGGTCGTAGCAATTTCCTGCATGGAACCGTCGGCATAGCTTTCTGCAAATACTGCATTGATATAAGAAGCCAAATCAGAGCCTTTGCGGCAGCCAACGCCATATTCTTCGGTGGTCAGTTCATCGGTGTAAAACCATGTCGGGATAGCTGGTGCCTTCGCCAATCATAGCGCCGGCCATCAGTAAGTCGATAATAGCGGCGTCAGAAGTGCCGGAAGCAACTTCCATCAGCGCATCAGCCTGGGAAGCTACAGAGTTATAGCAAAAAGCCGTTTTCCTGGGCGGCTGCTTCCCCGGCAGAGCCTGCTTCTACCGCATAAACGATGGCAGCCTGATCGCCGTCTGCATTCGCATTGGCATCCTTATTGCTGTCTCCGCCATTTCCACAAGCCGTCAGGGTCATGCCCATCACCAAAGTCAGTGCTAATAGTTTTGCCAATTTCTTTTTCATATTTTTCTCCTCCAAATTGTTTTGGTTATAAAATCTATTTAGTATTTTATCACACTAAAGCAGCAAAGTAAAGAGGGAAATGCTTTTATTTTCTGTCTTTCGCCGTGTAGTTTTTTCTGCTTCAACAAATCAGGGCTATCGCCGGAAAATTTTCCACGATAGCCCTGCACAACTTCTGCATATCTTATAAAAAGCAACGGCCTTACCGCCACGTTATGCTTCAATTTTACCTTATAATTTTTCCAGATTTGATAGCCAATCAGGCTGGCAAAAAATACCGACGCCGCCGCAGACGCACCAGAAAATCATGGTCATATCCCAGCCAAAGGCTTCGGAAAAAGCGCCGGTGGCAAACATGGAGGTGGCAATGCCCAAATTGACAAAAGCATTTAAAATTCCTGAAACAGAAGAACTGCGGCCTTTTTTGGCAAAATAGCCGGGCACCACGCCTACATATACGGTGTTCACCGCCATCATGATGGTGGTGGCGATGGAGAAGAACACAAACATTGGAATTAAGCCGATAAAGGAAGTGATATATAAAATCACCAGCGCCATTGTGCCTGCGATAAACAAAAGAACGAACAGCGCACTTCATCGCCAATCATTTTGCGAACCGCCGCTGCAATGCTGATGCCGATAATATTAAACATTGGAATTAACGCCGTGCTGACAATGGCCAGCGTTGTACCAATTTCAAACCGTTCCCCCATCAGATTAGGCATCCAGGCGGTAATCCCTTCTTTCAGCATCCCCTGCATCATCAGAACCAGGCACATGAACACCATGCCAGAGGACAACACCAATTCACCCAGAGGCGCCTTCTGCACTTCTGTCGGTTTTGCCGCCGCTGCAGGCGCTGCATCGGCCAAATCCACGCGGGTCAGCTTCGGCAGCAGCAAGCCGGTAGAAATCCACCAGCCGATTGCCGTTATCATCACAACAACAAAAAGAGCCGAAAAAGACCAGCTTCCAGTTGCCTGTCATTTCCAAAATTAAGGCCGTAAAGCCATAGGTGGCCAATGTACCCACCGGCACCGTACTATTGATGTATACGCCCAGCGTTCCCCGCACCTGGCTGGTGAAATATTGGGCGAATAGCCGCACAATAGGCGACCATAACAACGACTGCATAAAACCGTTTACACACCAGGCCACAATCATAAAGTTTAAATTCGGCGCCAGACACATAAACAAGTTGCTGAGACTGGAGCCGATCAGCCCCACCACAATCATCTTCCGGGCGCTACATAATCGCCCAAAAGCCGCTAAAAAATCTGCCCCAGCCCGTAGGTGATGAACAGCCCGGTACCAACCAGACCCACCATCCCTTTCGAATAGCCTTCCGCCACAATAATAGCCGCCATACAGGCCGAATAATTCATACGGCCAAAATAAGCAAAAAAAATAGCCCAGCCAACAAACGGCAAAAAGCGCAATATCTTTCTTTTTTCAATTTTTTCTGCTGCGTTAGACAAACTCTCCACTCCCTCTTGCACAATCTTCCCTTTTCTCTGTTCATACTATCACAGCCGCCGCCGTTTGTAAATTCCCAATCGACACAAAATTCTGCAGAAAAACAGCGCGGCTTCCGAGAAATTATTTTTGCTTTTCGCTGCTATGTGTTATACTAAAAAGCCGACAAAAACATGATTGGAGGAATGGATGATGTCCTTACTCACCGCCGATTACAGCCATTGTGCTTTACTTTTGATTGATTTTCAAAACGATTTTATTTTGCCCGGCAGCCCCGCAGAGATTGCCGGCAGCTATGCCATACTGCCCAAGTTGCAGCAACTGGTGCAAGCGGTTCGCAGCCAGGGAGCCCTGTTATTCATGTGGTGCGCTGCTACCTGCCCGACGGCTCCAATGTGGACCTCTGCCGCCGGGAGCTGATACAGAGCGGCGCTGCCATTGTTCCGCCCGGTTCTCATGGCGCCGATTTTCCGCAGCAGTTAAAACCGGCAGCCGCACCGCCTTTGGACTGGGAGATACTTTTAAAAGGCGATTTTCAGCAAATCGGCCCGCAGGAATGGGTGCTGTACAAATCCCGTTGGGGCGCTTTTTATCAAACTCAGTTAGAAGCATTTCTGCACCAACTGCAAGTAAACACGCTCATCTTCAGCGGCTGCAATTTTTCCCAACTGTCCCCGCACCAGCATGTATGAAGCCAGCGAACGGGATTTTCGCCTAGTGCTGGCGCAAGACGCCATGTCCGGTTTATATGAGAAAGGCTTACAGGAGCTGAACAGCATCGGCGTTACTGTTACTACAACAACACAAATCTGTCAGGAGCTACTGCCATGAGCCGTCCCCGTTTTCAGATACTGGATTTATTGCGGGGCTTCCTGTTTCTCAATATGGCCGCTTATCACTTGTTATACGATTGGGTCTTTCTCTTTTGGTCAGCCCTGCGCCTTTCTACAGAGCCAGTACGCCTATCTCTGGCAGCAGCTTATTTGCAGCGGCTTTATCCTGCTGGCGGGCTGTTGCTGCACGCTGAGCCGCCAGCCTGCCAAACACGGCTTGCAGATTTTGGGCTGCGGTTTGGTTATCACCGCTGTCACATGGCTGATTATGCCGCAGGAGCGCATTCTATTCGGCATTTTGCATTTTACCGGTTTGTCCTATCTGCTGACTGGGCTGTTAAAGCCGGTATTCCGTTCGTTGCCTGCCTGGCCCATGTTGTTGCTATCTGCACTGCTATTTGTTGTTACCAAGGGCATTTATTACGGGTATCTGGGGATTTTGCATTACGCCCTCTGGCAGTTGCCGGCCCAATGCTATCAATCGGCCTGGCTCTTTCCCCTGGACTGCCCAGCGCCAGCTTTTTCTCCGGCGATTATTTTCCGCTGATTCCCTGGTTTTTCTTATTCTTAGCTGGCTATTGGGGCGGCCCGCTGTTGCTGCAAAGCAAGCTGTTTGCAAACATACAACATTGGCAACTGCCAGCGCTCAACTGGATTGGCCGGCATACGCTAGCGTTGTATATGCTGCACCAGCCAGTCATTTATGGATTTTTACTGCTCTTGTTTCAGTAAATCGCTACCGCTTTCAACATAACAACAACGTGAAAAACTACCGGCGCAACACAACCATGTGGCTCCGGCAGTTTTCTGTAAGCAGGAAAGCGCGGCAAACAATTCTACGCAGCAATAGCCAGACACCAAACAATACCCCTATCCAGCTAAAGAGCGGGTAATGGCGACGCACAAGGTCTGATGCCCGGAAAAATTGCGGTGCTCGATAATCTCAAACCTTGTTGCTCTAAAAATTGCAGGTAGGTATCGCTGTTCCATTCCTGTTTTGGCTGAAAGCCCAGCAGCTCGATAAAACGCAGAAAACATCGGCCCAGCAATTTATTTTCTCCGTTCACGAAATTGGGAAAAATCAGCAGACCGCCCGGCAGCACCACACGGCTTAATTCCCCAATGGCCCGTTCCGGCTCTGGCAGCAAATGAAGCACGTTGGCGGCCAGAGCCGCGTCGAAGCTATGGTCGGGAAAGGGAAGGGCGGCAATATCCTGCCGGGAAACGTCCACATTGGTCAGACCCAGGCTCCGGGCTTTCTTTGCGGTTTGCTGCACCATTTGCTCGGCGTAATCACAGCAACTGATGTGGCGTACTTGTTTGGCCAGGGCACAGGAAAATCGGCCTGTACCGCAGGCAGCCTCCAACAAGTTCATATCCTTATCCAAAAATTCTGCAATATAGGCCGCCGCTTCTCTGTCCATCCGCTCGTTCTTTTTCATGGCCAAATCATATACATTGGCAAATCGCTCCCAAAAGGATTGCTTCATGATTTCCTGCTTCCCTTCATTTTAGTTTTAATATGCTTACATTTTAAAATCATATAAAATTTTGTCAAGGCAGCAAAAAGCGGCTGTCCGCTTGGAACAACCGCCTGAAAGTCTTTCTATAGCTTTTCCGATAGCTTTACAACACTATCGCCCTTTTGCACCGATCCGCCCTGCACCACTTTGCAGAACAACCCTCCGAGGGCAGCAGACTTACGCCGAAGGTGCGAGTCACCACGCTTGATGGTCGGGCTTGCCAATCTGGCTCACCTGTAGCACCGCCGTTTCGCCCAGCCGGAACTGGTCACCGGGTTGGAGCTGCAAGGTATCCAATTCTTCTATTAAAATATTTTCGGCAAAATCGCCGGGGCCCATCTGCAGCCGGTGCAGTTCGTTGGATTTTACCACGCTGCCCCAGTTCAGACAAGTTACCTGACGGTCCCAATCGCCGCCGTGACCGTCGCCTTCTATACCAAAGCCTACTATGATATTGGCAGCGTCAATTTCTTTTTTCAACTCACCGCGGCGCTGGCTGATGCTCACCGCATAGACCTTTGCTGTCATACCGTTCCCTCCTGCTTCTGCTGCTCTGCTTTTGCCGCTTCTTCTTTCGCCTTCAGTGCCGCTGTCTGCGCTGCCCAACCCTGCTTAAAGCTGTTCAGCGTTTGCTCTGTTTCGTTGACCCAATAAGGACGGGCGGGCACTTCACCTGGCACTGCCCAATCGCAGCCATTCCACCAAATTGCCACCTTAATGGCTGGATAGTTGGGCAGTTCCTGAAACATGTTCGCTATCCACGCCGCTTTATCGCCGCCAATGCTGCTGCAGCCGAACTCGGTAATCATCAGCGGCTGGCTGAACATGGCCTCATACTTCTGATACAAGCCGCTGTAAATTTGACGGAAAGCTGCGCCAGCTTTCTCCGCTGTAATAGGTGCCGGTGTTATAACCGGTTAAACCGATAATATCCACATATTCATTGCCCGGATAGTACATCTCCATGGCGTTCCAGGTGAAATTGGGGAACGATTTTTCGTTGGGGTTCCACACCCACAACACATTGTTGGCGCCGTTCTCTGTAAAGATCTCATGGATATAGCGATAGCATTTTTATAAATTTCTGTATCTTTGCCGGTGTGATAAGCCGAATAAATGCACCAGTCGCCGTTCATCTCATTGCCAAACCGCAGCAATACCGGATGCTCAAACTTGGCAATGGCCTGGGCGTAGCGGGTAAAATAGCTGTCGTACTCGCCGTTTAAAATATCATACATGGCATTGTCGCTGTTATAATCGCCGGTCTGCAAGGTCAGCTCTGTGATATAGCCGTTGGCATAAGCCGTTTGCAACCCTTTCACCACCGTTTCAATAGGCACGTCCCCAAACAAATGGTGATAGTATAAAATAAATTTAAATCGCTGCCCCATCTGATTTTCCAGCTTCAGCAGCTTGGACAAATCGAAGGGCGCTGTGGGCTCAAAAATGCCCCAGGTCAGCGGCGCGTCGTCGCTGAAATAGGTATCCAGCAGATATTTGGTTTCCATGTTCAAACGGCTGACGCGGCTTTGCCGTTCCTCTGCCGTTTCCTGAAAGGATACGTCCTTATTTTCACCGCTGGTCTGCGTGAACTGGAAGCTGTTCACCACCGCCATATATTTGGCGTCGCCGGAAATATCCCGATTGGACTTGATAAAGATGCTGTAAGCCTCTGTCCCGCTCTTGCGAAAGTCTACCGTATAGTAATAGTTCAAATCGTTCTCGATCGCCTTCAGCTTGGCCCTATTCCATTTGGTCACCTGGGCGGTATGGCCATTGATGGTTTGTTTGCCTGTCCAACGATTTTGATGGTCTACCGTATTTTGCAGAAATCCGCTGTTGGAATAATTCACATAGCTAAGATAGCTGCTCGCCTGCAGCGGCTGGTAATAAACCTCAATCTGACATTCCTGATTACGGAATACGGTACAGATATTTTCCAAACTGGTATCCGCCTGCATATCGGCCGGATAGGTCAAAGTGTATCCCAAAACCGGATTGGTATAGCTGGCTGTGTCAGCCCAGGCGGCAGTATTGCCCCAAAAAAGATTGCACAGAGAAGGGTAAGCCCCATCATTGCACGCTTCACGCTGTCGTCCTCCTTTTATGCACAAACAAGCTGCATCATTTTTGTCTTTCATTTTCGTCTTTCTATGATGATAACATAACTTTTTATAGAAGCAATGAGGTTTATCTTTTTACCAAAGAAATCAATTTTCACAACTTCTTCAAATAATAATTGAGTTCCATTTTTTGTTACCACATCGTTTTTTTGCTACCCTTCGTCCGTTCCATTTTTTTGCTATCCTTTGCCCTATCCTTTTTTTTTGCTATTCTTTGCCTATCTTTTTTTGCTATTCTTTGCCTATCCTTTTTGCTATTCTTTGCCTATCCTTTTTTGCTATTCTTTGCCTATCCTTTTTTTGCTATTCTTTGCCTATCCTTTTTTTGCTATTCTTTGCCTATCCTTTTTGCTATTCTTTTGCCTATCCTGCCCAATATGGACATCGCCTTGCCTGTCTTTAGCTTTGTGGACTACGTCCACCGCCTAAAGACAGCCTGCGCCGTCAGTCCATATTGAGGCAGAATGTTGGCAAAGATAGCGGGAGTTGAAACCCATAGGACAGCAGCGAGTACCCTATGTCCCAATTTTGGCAAAAGGAGCGGGGGTATTATTAACCCCATAGGATGGCAGAGCGTGCCCTAATTTTTCTGCATTCTATCCGCCAGATACGTTGTAGGGTGCGATGCCGCTGGCGCGTATAAAGCACGTTTGAAGCACGTTTTTCTGTGCAAATGTGCTGAAATCGTACCGCAGGCCAGATGACTGCTGCTAGAATTTTGGCGAAGCATAGCGGGAAGTGAAGCCCATAGAATGGCAGCGAATGCATTGTGCCTTTTTGTATTCTCTACGGCAAGTACGTTGTAGAGACGTTAGGCCAGTGCCGTCGTTCTGAGCTGCAGGCGAAGAATCTTCTTCCGGTGTTGTTCTCTAAAAGATGCTCTGCGTGGAACATTTTACACTACACATTATTTCTGCATTTTCAGCTATTCCCAAAATTGATTTCCATATCATTTTATAGATAGAAATTGATACCAATGTGTGTCCTACTCTGTAAACGCAAAAAAATATTCTTTCCAGCATGCTTTTATCATTTTCTCGACAAAGCATAATTATTTTCATTCTATCATATTTATGCAGATTATTTTTGTCTTTCTTCCTCATGGGACAGGTTCTCTTTTTATCTGGCTCTATTGTTCTGCTAGAAAAAATGGGTCTAATTTTTTCTTCACGCTAAAACCATGTCTATTTCGATTTTAAGACGTCGATTTTCTTTTTATGTCCCTAGGTACTAAAAAATATTGTTTAACAGGCTTAAAATAAAAATATAGCTTTTCAGGCATATCCAGATGGTGCTGATAAGTCGTATTTTTCTTTCTAGGCCTCTGATATGCCGCAGCCATACTTGGGGATACCAGCTGCCTTTTGCCCGTTCACAGGGCAATTTACAGCCTTTTTTGGCGGCATTGCCGCTGCAAGCTTCTTGCTCTGTGCCAACGAGCGCTGCGGCTGGAGATGGGCTTTGGCGCCAAAACTTCTACAAAAATCGTCGGTGACAACGGCCCTTTACACCTTGAGCCGTCAGGCCCTTTTTATGTTTATTATGTTTTCAATGTTTTTTTATGTTTTACTATGTTTTTAAAACATGTTTTTAATGTTTTTATGTTTACTGTATATAAATAGTATAATATATAAGCGTTTGTGGTAATGAAAAAAATCCATCTCGGTGTCGCAAAAATGACACACCTCGCCAACGCACCTGTAAACTGCTCTTTACACCTCGGTGTTACAAATCTGACACACCTCGCCAAAGCCACCTGTAAACAACCGTTTACACCTTAGTGTTGCAAATCTGACACACCTCGACAACCCACCTGTAAACAACTGTTTACACCCTTCCCTTCGGCAGAAAATGGACCAGTGTAATCTCGCGTTTACACCTCCACCGCCTTTCCCAAAAACGCCGCTCAACAATCTGGCCTAACGGCCCCTACAACGGGTTTGCCGGATAAAATATAGAAAAATTAGGGCACGCTCTGCCATCCTATATGCTTCGCCAAAATTGGGACATAGGGTACTCGCTACTGTCCTATGGGTTTCAACTCCCGCTATCTTTGCCAACATTCTGCCTCAATATGGACTGACGGCGCAGGCTGTCTTTAGGCTGTGGACGTAGGCCACAGAGCTAAAGACAGGCAAGTCGATGGCCATATTGGGCAGGATAGGCAAAGGATAGTAAAAAAGAAAAAATCGAAGTGGCAGCAAAAAACCGAAGCGGTAGCAAAAAATATAAAATCAAAATCCAACAAAAAGCATTATCTGAATTTGAATATTTATGCAAGCAGCCATAATATTCTGCCCTATTTTCCGGCTGATAAATTGTTTTTTCGCGTAGCTGGCAAAATAAAAAAGACAGCCGAAGGATAGCCATCTCCATTGGAAAAGCTCCTTCGGCTGTTTTCGTTTACAACGCTGTGCCTGCAATATTGAAATCAATATTGATCTCAATATTTATTTCAAAAATCCTTCGATAATCTGTTCTTCTGCTTCAGCGGTTGTCAACCCCAATGTCATCAATTTGATAATCTGGTCGCCGGCAATTTTGCCGATCGCTGCTTCGTGGATGAGGGAAGCGTCGGGACAATCGGCTTTAATTTGCGGGATAGCGCTGATTTTGGCGTCGTCCATGATAATGGCATCGCACTCGGAGTGGCCGTTGCAAGCCGCGTCGCCGGTAATGCGGGCGATAAAGGTCTGGCTGGACTGCTCGCGGGCTACAGCGCGGGACACCAGATGGGTGCCGGAGCCTCCCCCGCCAGGGTTACTTCAAATTCGCTGATGGCTTCCTGCTGGCCGTGGGTCATCAACCGTTCGGTCATAACAAAGGTGGCTTCCTGCTGCAAAGTGGCCTTGGTAATCCGGCGGGTAGAATCGATGCCTTTAATCTGCACCGTTTCCATTTCCATATAGCCGCCTTCCCCAATTTCCACAATGGTCTGGGGATTCATAATCCGTCCGCCGTCGCCGCTGCCGCAGCCGTAATGTTTTTCCACATATTTTACGCGGGCGCCCTTTTCAAGGAAGAAGCTGTGAATGCCGTCGTGCTGGCTGTCCTCATGGCCGCAGTTGTCAATGCCGCAGCCAGCAATAATGGTAACGTCTGCATCGGCCCCGATATGAAAATCGTTGTAAACCAGCTCCTGAATACCGCTCTGGCTCATCACCACCGGAATATAGATGGTTTCCTCTTTGGTACCGGGCTCCACATAAATGTCGATGCCCTGCACATCGGTTTTGCCTACAATTTTTACATGCTCCGAGCTTTGCCGCTGGGCGGTAGCCCCGTTGGCGCGGATATTAAAGGCGCCGGCCGGTAATTCTTTTAACCCGGCGATTTCCAGCAGCAAATGCTTCTGGGCATCGTCTATGCCGCCGGATTGCTGTTTGGCCGCCAAACCGCTGGTACCGGCCAAATTGAAAGATAAATGTTCCTGACTCATGCCTGTTCGCACCCCCCGTCCTGCTTTGCAGCATGGTTTCTGATTTAATAATTGGGGCAGAATTTTTTCCGCCGCGTCCTCTGCCGCTACCCGTCCGCCTTCGATAACCACAATGCGGTCGGCAATTTTCAGCAGCCGTTCCTGATGGGAGATAATCACAATCGACTGCTGCTGATTTTTCTGCAAATCTTCAAAGACCTGAATTAAATTCTGGAAGCTCCACAAATCAATACCGGCCTCCGGTTCATCAAACACAGCCAGTTTTACCCGGCGGGCCAAAATGGTGGCAATTTCAATGCGCTTCAGTTCCCCGCCCGATAAGCTGGCGTCCACCATGCGGTCCACATATTCCCGGGCGCATAAGCCCACCTGACTCAAATAATCGCAGGCCTGGGAGATGGTTAAATCGCCGCCGGCGGCCAGCTTCAGCAATTCAAACACCGAAATGCCCTTAAACCGCACCGGCTGCTGAAAGGCGTAGCCCAAACCCAGCTTGGCTCGCTCGGTAATATTCAAATTTGTAATGTCCTGACCGTTCCAGATAATTTGTCCGCTATCCGGCTGTTCAATCCCGGCAATCACCCGCGCCAATGTAGATTTACCGCCGCCATTGGGGCCGGTGATGGCCAGCAGTTGTCCGTCTGGCACCACCAAATCTACATTGTGCAGAATTGTTTTTTTGGTCGGCTGAAAAAGTGATTTGTTTCAATTCCAGCATAATACATACCTCCATCAATCGCTATAATTGTTTGTCGTATTATTATCCCTCTTTTTTTTTTCCTGTCAAGTCAATAGACTGTCCTGTTTCATTCCACACGGTTTCCTGCAGGGGCTTGCGCATCGCGCTGTGCTGCGCGGCCGGTTTTGCCGGTTCTGCGCCGTAGCCCAGCACCAAAATGTTGACCGGCTCCCACTGCTCCGGCAAGGCAAATTGCTTGCGCAGCTCCACTTTGTCAAACCAGCACACCCACACGCTGGCTAAGCCCAACTCGGTGGCCTGCAGCATCATGTGGTCCGTCACAATGGAAGCGTCAATGTCGGTCAGCTTCTTGCCGTCCTGCGGCCGCGTCCAGGTTTTGGTGGTATCGGCGCAGACGATGACAGCCAGCGGCGCGCCGTAAATGTTGGCCGCTTTGCCCAGCTTTTGCAAGCCTTCCGGCTGCTGCACCACCACCAATCGCTGGGGCTGCAAATTGCCGCCGGTGGGAGCCATTCTGCCCGCTTCCAAAATTTTTGCCAGCTTAGCTTCTTCCACCGGCTGGCTGGTATAACTGCGCACTGCATATCGTGTATTTACCAATTCTAAAAAATCCATCCTGCAAAACTCCTTTATCTGTTGTTATATGGCTGGATATATCCATTGACAGTAATTTATAAGTGGAGCGGCCTTCTCACTTCTGCTATCATTTTAGCACTGCTTTTCATTTTTGCAAGAATGCACTTTTAAGTAAGATACTACCCAAAAAGATACTGTGCCGGAAACTCTTGAAAGCCTGTCCGGGAATATGCTCGTCAAGCGGCAACTTCTCGCCTGCGCTTTGTATTTTCTCTATACAGGTCATGGAAATTCGTCTTTTTTCTCTTTAAAGGACTGCGACTGATTAACAGTTATTTTTTATAATCATAAAGGACGGCAGCACGCCTTGCTGTCGCCCCTTATGATACTGTGAGTCCATGTTCCTCTTTTCATTGTGCTATCAGTTCTTCAAAATCCGAACCGTCGCGAAGAAACGCATATTCCTCATTGCTTGCTAGCTCATCGGTGATTGTTTTGGCCAGTTTACTTGAAAAAATGTAGAACCGCTGCCATTTGCATTACGATATAACTGGTAATCTTGCGGATTCCATTCTTTTTTTCATGGCAGCTAACATTTTTTTGAAGAATAGACAGGCTTTTTTCCTTATCTTTCTTTATTAAGGCAAGCTGCAAATGAGCGTTGCAGCACATCCACTCTGGAAAACAAAACTGTCGGGTAACGGCTTCATACCTATCTGCAAAAAAAGTCGGCATCCTTTTCCCGTTTTTCCAGCAATGCAATTTCCAGCATATTTGCTAAAGCAGTCTGTATCTCGGTTACACCTTTCAGGACCCGACGCTCCCAGATTGTTTCTGCATCCTGGTATCGTTCCTGCCGCTGATAAAGGATCGCCAATTGTTCCTCTTTGTCTATCGCGGAAAACGGCAATGAATTGATTAGCTCCTCGGCCTTTGAAAAATCTCCTCGATTTCGTGCATAGGAAATCAACATACTGGTTGCAGTGTCCCGTATTTCCGGAATTTCACTTGTGGCTAAACGCTTGTAAAATGTTTCATAGATTTTTTTCTATATTGCGCAATTTCAGATACGTTGTGAAGGGTAAGGGCCCCCTCTAAATAAAGAATGACAGAATATATCAACTTGTCACAAGTGGGATATTCCTGTATCTTGTCGATTGCTTTTTGGAAAGCGGCATCATAACCCCGTTCTTGGACTGTCTGATCAACTTCATGAACAAAATTTTCAATCTCTATCTCTGTCAAATCATCATGGAAAGACAGTAACGTGTTTAAGTCAATTTTGAGCAAACGGGCTAAAGCCGGTAAAAGGGTTATGTCGGGGTAAGTGCTGCCTTTCTCCCACTTGTTTACAGCCGGTGTAGATACACCCAAAAAATCTGCAATTTGCTCCTGCGTGAAAGATAATGCTTTCCGCTTTTTCCCGGATAATCTGGTTGATTTTCATGGCAAGCCTCCTTTGTACTTCTGCCCTTATGATAGCAGAACGGGCTTTGCGGAACAAGAACGCTGTTGTTAAATTGCTGATTGAAAAAATTAACCAAAAGTTAAAGTCGGAATAGCGGTCTGCTGTCGATTAAATTCCTGTATTACCCTACCGCACATGCGCAGCCAGTTTCGCCGGCTCTGCGCCATAACCCGGCACCAAAATATGAACCGGCCCCCGCTGACTCGGCTGGTTTTGCTATTTACTCGTTAAACAGTGATTTTAAAGCCTCAAAAACAGGACAGTTTTATTCTTTCTTCCATGTTAAGAAAATTCCAATGATTGCACCAATAATGATAATCGGTGCGACTCTGACAAACAGCCATTCAAATGCGTGAAACGCCACTCCGAGAACGGCGGTTTCAGGATTCCTAAAATCCCAGCCCAAATAAGGACTTTCTAAGGCAAACAAAACTGCAAAAATTGCTACTATGGCTACACATAATGAGATAAGAAGCCCATGTAGAATTCTTTTTCTTGTGATTTTTCTTTGTGCCAGTTGCAAGTTTATCACCTCCAGTTTTGTGGAAATCGCCTTTAAGTCGTCCACTTCCGACTCCATGACGTTTTCTCCCAGCAACGTACTCACAGGTATTTCAAGCACTTCCGATATGGAGAGCAGCATATCAGAATCGGGAACTGACAATCCTTGCTCCCATTTTGAAACTGTTTGCCGCACAACATTTAGCTTGATAGCAAGCTCCTGCTGAGAAAGTCCTTTTGATTTTCTGATTGCTTTAATATTTTTGCTGAGCATTCGAGATAGCCTCCTTTCTTTCAATCGTTACCATTATTGTAGGCAGAACTGCCCGTTGCCACAAGCAACGCATATTAACATTTTTAAAAAACGGCAATGTTTATTCTGTTGGTATTGAAATTCTATCGTGTTATTACGAACTACTTCATCAAATTTCTCTCATGCCACGGAATAATAGGCTGCCTCTATCAAATTCTTGTGTGTTACGTTATGGCGCATGTATCTGTTATTGTGACCTGCTGCATGGTCTGAATCATCCGTTGATAGCAATTTACAAGTTGAGCGGTCTTCTCACTTGTGCTATAATTTTAGCACTGCTTTTCTTTTTGCAAAAATACATGTTTCAGTACGATACTATCCAAAAAGATACTGTAAAGGAAACTCTTGAAAGCCTGTCCGGGGATATGCTCGTCAAGCGGCAACTTCTCGCCTGCTCTTTGTATTTCTCTATACAGGTCATGGAAATTCGTCTTTTTTTCTCTTTAAAGGACTGCGACTGATGGACAGTCGTTTTTTATAATCATAAAGGGCGGCAGCACGCCTTGCTGTCGCCCCTTATGATAATGTGAGTCCATGTTCCTCTTTTCATTGTGCTATCAGTTCTGTCCTGGTCAAGCAATAAGGCAAAGAGGACAGCGGAATACCCGGCTGACCGGCTGGAAGAAATGCTGACGGCGTTTGAAGCGTTTAAGAAAGAAGCGTTGCAGAGAAAAAGGGCTGTAAAGAAAGAACAGCCAGCCCAAAAGAATTTACGGACTGGCTGTATCAGCAGAACAATATTATTGTTGAATTGTGTGAAACATAGTTATAGAATGATCCACTTTCCCTTTTGGCTGGAACCTTCTCTTTTTATGATGCCAGATTTTTTCATAGATTCCATATAATACTTTACTGTACTGTACTTTTCTCCAATGACATCTGCGATTTTCTTCTGGGACAACGTTGGGTTCTCTTGAATCACTTTCAAAATACGTGTGCCAACAGAATTATCGCCATCCTGGTTAGCTTGGTCAGCAGCTTGGTTAGTACCTTGGTCAGTACCACTAACCAAGCTCTTGAACATAACCATAATGTCCTCTCGTTTAATTGTGTATTCTGGCATAGGATTCCCAGCTTCCTTACAGCTATCTTTAATTTTTTCAATTCCACGTCCCCATGCCTCGATAAAACCCGCCCTGAAAAATGTATTAGCAATTAAAGGGTTATACGGTCTCGACCGATGCTTCCCCCATCAGATCATCTATCGTCCAGTCTTCCGGAAAAATGCAATCGTTCGCAATGTAAATCTTATCCGCATACACACTGATTTGAATTGGTATCAATGCTCCGTAAAATTTGTGTGCGATAGCGTTGAAAACGGCTTCTCTAATTGCGTCTTTAGGGAAAGGGTAGGTTTCTACTCTCGTCACTCCTTGATAAGAAATATCAGCTTTTAGATATTTTGTAAAAATGAGATCAACTACCCGATCTGCCTGTGATATTAAGGAACCATGTATCTCATCCTGATATCGTAGTTCAGAATCCGATTCAAAATAGCCAATCTTAACATACGCTCCCGGTATCCATTTTTCCGGATTATGATGAAAGAGCAAGGTTGTCGCTCTTTTCAGTTGCCCATTCTCAAGCAAGTTCAGGCTGTCAAGCAGTTGGTCATTGGTAGCGTCAATGCTTTTACTGTCCATTCGTTTGCTAAGAACAGCCTGCTCCTTGAAAATGTCAAAGCTATCATTTCTCAAATCTTGTACTGACACTCCCTGAACGGGTACACTATCCCATGTAATTCCAGTCTTTTGTAACAGAAATTGATTAAGAGCCTGCCCTTTTAACTGCTGCTTGGTACTACCACTCCTATAATGATATTCGCCCTTATAATTAACAGGATAGCTGTTCGGATTTACGCAGATTTCAATATAGTCTTTTTCCATCTTCAGTCAGCAAATTTACATCTACGATAATGCCAAGAACATCCTGCACTTTATTGGGGATGTCTTCCAGTAACTTTTACTGTCCTGAAGACCGATCACTCTACCATCATCATTTGTGCCAATATAGATTTTACCGCCTTGGGCATTCGCAAAGCCGCATATCCATTTGAGATATTCATCCCGCCAAGATTCTTTCCATTCAACATTTTGGCTCTCTGCCACAATAACACCTCCTGACCGTCACTATAAAATATTATCCTCAATCTATGCTCTTTCCAATTATTGATACCTCGTATGTTTATCGTGTAATATAGTTAACCACTTTCTTCAAGCACTCCATACTGGATTCCGTTGACACCTTCTGATTACTTCCCGGTGCATACAAAGGAATAGCTCCCCACATAAAATGCTGATTATAGTAATCCAGTAAAACATTTTCATAAGTTCCTCTTGGCGAACTGGATGATTCTCCACTTGAAAGCCATCTCCAGTTTCCGATTGCCTGATAAACGAAGCTATCAATCACAATCCCTGAGAGATGATAACTTTTGAAATAGCTATCACGAATAAATCGAAAATGTTTGCAAGTATCAAAAAAGAAGCCCATTGCTACTTACATTTTTTTTTTGCTTCATTGCATTCTGTTCAGCCTCGGGATTAGTTGATTTCCAATTGCCTCCCATATTAGTATCTGGATACCTATAAGAGCCATCCCAGTTTTTAAATGCTGGAAGAATCTCAAAATACATCCCATCAGAAAAACTGATTTTAACAACCTGCCCGTCTGCTCGTACATCGCTTCTCGGATATGTACTCAGAATCGACTGTCTCACAACTTGTAATAAACGTGACTGTCCATTTCCATATACCGAATTAAACTGGTTATAACTACTCTCCGGTAAGGTCATTAAAATGTCGATGTCACTAGAATCAATAGCTGTTCCTCTCCCATAAGAGCCGACATAAATACTATTTTGCCTATCACTTGAGATTCCCCAAAATTCTCGATTCATCGCAGCTGTAACAGCACAATAACGTTTTGATATTAGTGAACGAATCTCCGATGAAATAATTTCTCCTCTTTTTTGAATCAGCATTTCCATATTTAAATTTTCCTATTCCTTTCATATGCATATTTCTTGCAAAATTTCACTATTTCCTTAAATGTGGGGGTAACATTTTATTCAATTCCTCTTGAGTAAAAAATTGTTCCTCATTTGATTTGAGCGCTTTCTGTGCCTCAGCATAACTTTGAGGATCTGTGATTGGGGCAGTATCATAGACATCAGCACTCTTATTTATTAACTGATTTCTTCTCAGCACAACTTCTTCTGAAGTTAATGTGTCAAAATCCGTCATCAAAGACAAATACTCCTCCCGTACTTTCAATAGGCAATTTGCTGCTTTTATATGATCGGTCTTTTCCGTTGCTATGTCTTTATCTTTCAAATAGCTTGTCAATGCCAGTAATATTGTAGAACACAACCCACCAACCCAAAGTAATATTTGCTCATCAGAAATTAATACGCCTAAAAAACCACCTGTTGACACTGCTGATAAAGCAATTTGCCCCCACTTAATCCAAGTATTTCTTTTTTTTTGCAAACGATCTGCAATCTTTAAATGACAGGTATATGTGTATACAACCTTCCCGTATTCATCTTGGATTTGTGAATATAGCTTATCTTTATGCTTTTGAATATCGATCTCCATGTCATTCCTTTCCTACTCTAACTGCTTTTTAGCGCAGAAGGGCTATTATTCCCCACATTGCTGAAAAAAGCACATCTATTTTCCATCCTTATTATCCTCAATAAATCAGTCATCAGCCTCAACATAGAATATCCAGCCAAACTATTGAATAATTTGCATATAGCCACCTCATTCTTCTTGTTTTATCCCATAACGCATCGGTTCCTCTGCCACCATAGATAGTGTTGGTTTCGTATCATAAAGATATGTAACTTTATCCGGTTCTTTTAAAATTTCTGGGCTAACCAGTCCAAAATATTTTTCAAAGAATTCTTTCAGCTTTTCAATGACTGTCTGCTTCTTTTTTGTCACGAGAACCGCCGCCAAACCGGGAAACCGGCGGCATTAGTCGGTCCACATCGGTACCGGTCGTTTTGAGTACGCCGTCACGAAAAGCATTCTCCACAAATTTTCTAGTTTCCTCTGGCTTCAGTTTTTCTTCCTGAATCAAGGCCTGCATATCAACCTCACGCTGTTTCCGGACAAACCGCTGCCAGTCTGCGTTGACATCGGTGCTTGTATTGATGGTAGCAATAAAATTTTGAATCAGTTCTTTCTTAGAACGAAGCTGTAAGCTGGACTTGATTGCCTTATCAATGGCAACCAGAACTTCTTTGTCCTCACAATTAGAATCATGATATTTGGCAACCAACATCAGGATATAGTCGATATTGACTTCTACCTGCTTCACCAGCTCCATTTCAAAAACAACATCGTCCAGAATACTGTCCTTGCTGCCTGGCTTCGGCTTAATTTCCTCATATACATCATGGTACGTACCTGTATAATCCTGAAAATCAATAGGCGACAGAATTTCATTTCCGGCAAAGCGGTCAAAGGCAGATAAGATATTTCTCAGACGGAGAATGTTCCCGAACAAAACAATAAAATCCTTTTTGTTTTGTTCGCCGATAATCGGCTGCCCTAAAGGAAACAACGCAAGCAGCTCCGCAATCCGTTCCTCATAGCCCTTTTGTTCCCGCCCCTGATCATCAACACAACCATAATAATACTCCTCATAGGATTTCAGAAGCACAATGCCATTGGCCTCTTTATCGCCAAACAGAGCGATTGCATCGTTGGTCGCTTCTTCGAGATCACGAAAGCAAACGATATTTCCAAAGGTTTTGACAGAATTCAGAATGCGGTTGGTTCTGGAAAACGCCTGTATCAAACCATGCATTTTCAGGTTTTTGTCTACCCAAAGCGTGTTTAGCGTTGTAGCGTCAAACCCTGTCAGGAACATATTCACCACAATCAGCAAATCGACTTCACGGTGCTTCACCTTATCAGACAGATCTTTATAATAGTCCTGAAATCCTTTACTGGACGTATCGAAGTTGGTTTTGAACATCCTGTTATAATCATCGATTGCCATTTCCAGAAAATCACGGGAGCTTTTATCCAGAGTCTCCGTGTCAAACTCCTCGTCCGCCATAAAACCATTCTCGTTATCCTCTTCGTTCTGGGCTTAGGAAAAGATGGTAGCAACAGTCAGTTCTCGGTGCTGTTCTGCAAGCTGCTTTTTCAACTCCAGATAATATTTTTTACAGGCAGGAATCGAGCTAACTGCAAACATAGCGTTAAACCCATTCACCCGTTGACCCTTCAGGCTATAGTAGCAATTCCGCATGGTCTTTTGGTCAAAGTGTTCCAGAATATACTTTACAATCTCCGAAATGCGTTCCTGTGATGCCAGCGCTTCCTCGGTATCAATAGCAGTTACTTTCTTATCCTTGCCACTGTCCTTTTTCCTTGACTGTATTGATATAGTCGATACGGAACGGCAAAACATTTCCGTCATTGATGGCATCTACAATGGTATAGGTGTGCAGCTTGTCCCCAAAGGCCTGAGCTGTAGTCCTCAGGTTAGGATTTTTTCCGGTTCCGGCATTGACCGAAAAAAAATCGGCGTGCCTGTAAAGCCAAAAATATGATACCGGTGGAAATATTGCGGCACCTTAACCGCCTTTTTCCTTTTTTTATCACGCCGCCCACAATCCGGGTGATTGTGCATATCGCCAAACTGACTGCGGTGACACTCATCAAAAATCAGCACGATATGCTTATCACGAATGGGATGGTTCGGATTTTTGGCGATGAAAATATCCAGCTTCTGAATGGTGGTCACGATAATGCGGGAAGTGCTGTCCTCAAGCTGTCGTTGCAGGACTGCGGTACTCTTGTTGCTGTTAGCCGCCCCCTTTTCAAAGCGGTCATATTCCTTCATCGTCTGATAGTCCAAATCCTTACGGTCCACCACAAACAGCACCTTGTCAATATAGGGCAGGCACGTAGCAAGCTGGGCCGTTTTAAAAGATGTCAGTGTCTTACCGCTTCCTGTGGTGTGCCAAATATACCCGCCGGCTTCAATCGTGCCAGTTTTTTATAATTGGAAGACACCTCGATTCTGTTCAGAATACGCTCAGTTGCCACAATCTGATAGGGCCGCATAACAAGCAGCAATTCCTCCGAAGTGAACACGCAATATTTTGTCAGAATATTCAGAATGGTATGCTTGGCAAAGAATGTCTTTGTGAAGTCCACAAGGTCTGCAATAACCTTATTGTTGCCATCAGCCCAATAGGAAGTAAATTCAAAGCTGTTGGAGGTTTTCTTGCTGTGCTTTCGGCCTGCACCCTCGCTCTCCTTAATATGACTTGCCCTAGTAGTATTGGAATAATACTTCGTATATGTGCCGTTGGAGATAACGAAAATATGCACATACTCATACAGCCCGCTGCCCGCCCAAAAGCTGTCCCGCTGGTAACGGTTGATTTGGTTGAAGGCCTCCTTGATGGCAACACCGCGACGTTTCAGTTCCACATGCACAAGGGGCAGGCCGTTGACTAGGATTGTAACATCATAGCGGGTGTCATGGGTTCCGGTGCTTTCTTCGTACTGATTGATGACCTGTAGCCGATTGTTGTGAATATTCTTCTTGTCAATCAAAGAGATGTTCATGGTGGAACCGTCCTCACGGGTTAGGTTCTGTACAAAGTCCTCCTGGATTTTTCGGGTCTTGTCCACAATGCTTTCAT
>VOFC01006392.1_pt1 | contig 42442 bp, 69 predicted proteins | sample 5384161 | NCBI WGS metagenome assembly VOFC01 (sample SAMN12384722, study PRJNA508395) | human gut metagenome | isolation source: healthy gut B | host: Homo sapiens
ATTCCTCATTGAGATAGTCTCATCTCGTTCATTCCCGACGAATACAGCGTATCGGGACTTGTTTCGGAAACCTTGTCTATCAGATCCATTATGGGATTATATCCGAATCTTTACCGAATAAACAACCGCAACCGCAAAGAACAGCACAAATGCCGCCATGAGAATTATAACCATAAGCAGAGTATTTATTGACGAAAAATAAACGCTTTTTCGGAATATATATGCGTAGCACAGGTTTTTTGCCTTTGCGGAAAGAGTGTTTATTATTACCGTGCCGTGATGCTCCTTTGACTGCGGAACATAGGATATATCGGAATATATATGTTGTTATAGGGAACATCAAAGTCGGTGTTGGCAAATAAAATTGTGTTGTCGGAGGATTTATAACCGTAAAATGTAGTCGTTATTTCCGCCGATACATTTTAAAAACAGCCTCTCTGTTAATTTCAATCGCAATGCTGCCGAGTACCCTCTGCCGCTGTCTGCGTAAGCATCGAATATGTATATAAAATACTGTTGCGGTCAGTGGCTCTGTTGTAAAAAGCGATAGAGCTTTCCGGGCGACAGAGTGTTAAAAAACGGTATTAAAATTAATCTGTGTCCCCGACCCGGCAGCGTGTAGCCGAACAGCTCCGGTTCTACCGACATAGAACTTGACGATATAATCCTGTCCGTGTTGTTAAAGTATACATAAATATTTGAAATTATGTTGTTGGTGGTGTTTGAAGAAATATAATCCTTTATAAAACGTGTCAGCACAAGATACTGTCTGCCGTCTATATCGGCCTGCTTTTGCCGCATTGGCAAATTCGGGATTGGCAGCGATTGAGGACGCCGTTGAAAACGCGGTGTTAAAGCAGTCGTCAACCGAGTATTTGGTGATTGAAAGGAGACGTTCGCCGGAAAGACGGTGGTTGTTTTCCCGAATGGTCGGAGCGGATACCGGACCCAGCGTGGTTGATCATGATCGGAAGTAGGTCATGTTGTACTTGCCATACATATCCTGATAGCACTGAAGGCCGCCGCCCTGCGTGATCCAGATATAGTAGTCCATGCCGGTAAAGTTATCCATCGTGGTGGAAAGCAGCTCCAAAAGCGGTATCCTTGCCGCCCAGTAGCCGCCCCAGTCGCCGCCGCACTGGATGGTGCCGTTCTGAACGTAATCGAACAGCTGATTTGCTGCGCACAGCGAGCCTCCTCCGGATAGTTCGTGATGGTGAATCGGCTGTCGGTCAGCTGGCTACCAGTTCGGAGAAGCGCTCGTCACAGGTAAAGTGGATGTTGCCGTCGCCCCAGGTGGAACCCATCTTCCAGGTAACGACCGGCAGATCGCTGCTGCCTCCTGCTACCGCGTTGGCGTTGGCCGCATCCATCATGCCGCTGTCTGCCGCGCTGCCGCAGCCGGACAGACCGAGCGTCGCTGCGCCGATCGCACCGCAGAGCAGGCTTGCCATCAATCTCTTGACTTTCATCTTTTTTTAGCCTCCTTGCACTTTTTTTCCCCGAGGGGTCATCCCCTCGAATATCTATCGAAACGCCTCCCCTTCGGGCGTTATCGAACAGAGGTAGGACACAAAGAGGCGTTTTCTCAGTCGGGTTCGTCCGAGAGCGCGCGCACCCGGCGCGACCTCCTTCTGTGTCTCGGAAAGGTGTTCATAGAGCGGCTGCGCCGCATCGCGGAACAGCTCGGTCTGCTCTTCGCTGAGCAGAGCCATGTAGCAACCGCTCGCTGCGAGGCACGCAGCATCGCCTTGACCTCCGCACCCCTGCCAGTGAGCGCGCTGCCACGGGGCCGCCTCGGCCGCACACTGCAGGAGCAGCTGCTGCTCCTCGGGCGAGAACTCCGCCCATGTCTCCGAGGACGCCACGAGCACATCCGCATTGTACGAATGACGATCGTAGGTCCAGTACGGTGCGAGCCGGTAATAGCCGCTGTCCACGTAGGTAGGGAGCGTGCTTTCCGCGCCGTCGATGCGGTGGGTGCGCAGGGCGAGCGCAAACTCGTCCGGCGGCAGCGTTACCGCCACCGCGCCCCACTGCGGGATGATCTGCTGCATCTGCGAGGAATCCTCCGTGCCGAGCCGCAGGCCCTGCATGTCGTCGAGTCCGGTGATCGGCTTGTCCGTCGTAAAGAAGCAGCGGTATCCGGCGTAGAAATAGCTCAGACCGGTCAGGCCCTGCTCCTCAAGCGAGTCCATCGCATCCGCCCCACATCCCCCGTCGAGGACGCGGAACAGATGCTCATCCGAGGTGTACTCATAGGGCAGCTGAAGCGCCGAAAGCTGCGGCGCATAGGCTGCGGCCGCCGAGAGCGGTGTGCGCACGAAGTCGATGCCGCCGTAAACGCACTGCTCGAGCGCCGAAGCATCCGTGCCGAGCTCGTTTTCAAAGCTCGGGATGATCTGTATCGCGCCGCCGCTTTCCTTTTCGACCAGCGAACAGAACCGCTCGCACGCCTGATTGGCGAGGTGGTTCGCGCTCTGGCCGCTCGCAAAGGCGGTAATAGCGGATTTCTGTCGTCTCCCCGCCGCGTCCGCAGCCGCAGAGCAGCAGGAGCAGCAGGAGCGCCGGCACGCGCCGAAGGCTGTTATTCATCTTTCCATCTCCTATTATAAATCAAAGGACAAAACGGGTAGTATCGTAAATATTTGCAGTATGACAGGGAAAAGACGGCAAGCGAAAAAATTTGCGTCCGTCTTTTTTGTGTATTCTGCACAATGTTTTTTCCGTTATTTTAACCTTCCGAGGCAATCACAGCCGGCTCCGGTAATCGGTCGGCGTGCAGCCGCAGTGACGCTTGAACACCTTGGTGAAGTAATTCGCGTCCGTGTAGCCGACACGCGGCGCGATCTCGCGCACCGGAATATCCGTCTGCCGCAGCAGCTCCTCCGCTCTCTCGATGCGGTAGGAAGTCAGATATTCGAGGAAGGTGCGGTTGTAGGCCGTGCGGAAAAAAGCGCGAGAAGTAACACGAGCTCATGCCCATCGCTTCCGCCGCCTCCTCGAGCGAAATGTCCTGCATGTAATGATTGGCGAGCCAGACCGAAAACTGCGCGCAGAACGGATTTTCCGAGCGCTCCTCCCTGTGCTCCTGCTTTTCGGTCAGCAGGCCGAGTTTTTGCAGGCAGGCGTTGATCTGCGCGGAGTCAAACGGCTTGAGCAGATAATCTGCGCCGCCCGCGCGCATCGCGCGCCCACCGCATAGTCAAAGCGGTCGAACGCGGTCAGAAAGACGATATGCGTCTCCGGCAGCGCCTCATGAATGATCGCCGCGGCATCCAGACCGGTCATTACCGGCATTTCGATGTCCATCAGCACCAGCTGCGGACGGATGCGCCGCGCCATGTCCACCGCTTCCCTTCCGTTCGCCGCGCCCTCGATGAGGGCGTCCGCGCCGAGCAACCGGCGCAGATGGCCGGTCAGATTCTGTAAGCTGAGCGGCTCGTCCTCCGCGATCAGTACCTTTATCATGTTTGGTCGTCTCCTTCATGGACAGGATAATGCGGGCGGTCGTACCCAGACCGATGCAGCTTGCAATACGGAACGCGCCGCCCGAAAGCTCGATGCGCCCCGCGATTTTTTTTCAGACCGATGGACGGTCTGCCCTTCTTCCGACTCGGAAACCGCGCTCCCCCGTCCGAAAGCCGCCGCCGTTGTCCGTGATGCGGATGACGCAGCGGTCACCCTCGCACTGTGTCACGATGCGGATACGGCCGCCCTCGCCGCGCGAGCGCATGCCGTGCACGATCAGGAGTTCTCCACCAGCGGCTGCAAGGTGAATTTCGGTATCATGCAGCTGTCGCAGCGTGCGTCGCAGTCCATTTCGAACGAAATGCGCTCACCGAAGCGAAGCTCCTGGAGCGAAATATAGTCGCGCAGCAGGTCGACCTCGCGTGCAAGTGTTGACGCTGTCGTCGTGGTCGAGCGTATAGCGGAAGAAGTTTGCAAGACGCACGACCATATCGCCCGTCACGCTCGCCCGTTCGATACCGGCAACGTTTGAGATGCTTTGCAGCGTGTTGAACAGGAAATGCGGATTGATCTGACTCTGGAGCTGCGCGAAGCGGCTCTGCTCGATCGCTGGCGCAGACGCGCCGCCTCGCTCTCCTGATGGCGGAGCGATTTTTCCAGCTGCGCCTCGCCCTCGAGCGCATGGATGGTCCGCGCGACCTGATGCTTGAGATGGTTGAACGAATCCGCCAGCATGCCGATCTCGTCCGTTCGTGCATAATGAAAATCGCCCATGTCGTATTCGCCCTCCGCAACGCGCCGCGCGCCGCGGCTCATCTGCTGTACCGGCAGCAGCAGGCTGCGCGCATAGTACAGCATTGCCGCCGCAAACAGCACGCTGCCGAGCGCCGCCGCGATGGTGAACACAATATTCTGCGAGGACGAGCGCTTGCCGAGGTTCAGATAGCTGTCGCGGCCTTCCATGAGGAAGTCATCCATCAGACGGTCGGCGTACTGCGTGAGGTATTCGCCCTGCGCGCGCAGCTGCTCATATTCGTCCGCGTCAAACGTTCCGCCGCGCAGGCCGGTCAGGAAGATCTTCTGCCGCGCGCGGTAGCTCTTCATCATGCGGCCGATGACCTGCCGCAGCACCTCGCCGTCCGTCCTCCGGCGCTCGCCGTCGTCCGCAGCCGCTCCCACACGAGCGACGTGTTCTGCACCGCGTCCGCGTAGTCCTCGAGCTCCACCGAGCCGGGCGCCGCGAACGTCATTTCGCCGAGCAGCGACATTTCGTTTTCGACCGCGTCCATGTAGTCGGTACACAGCACATATTCCGAGAGAATGCGGTCGCTTTCCTTGCGGTAGGCGTAAAAATCGTTCAGGAGCAGCCCCACTACAAGCAGGATCGGGATGACGAACGTGCAGCTGAGCACGATCGCCTTGTTCAGTATGGAAAGGCCGGCCCACCGGCGCCGCAATGCAAGCATAATTTTCAGTCCTTTTCACAAAAACGCATCAGCAGTTTTATGCAGCCGCTTCGCGGCTGCTTGTTATCGACAGGCTGTATTCAGCTTACCCCATTTTTCCATCTTGTAAAGATAAAAACACGCAAATAAAAAGGCGCCCGCATTCATTGGGGCGCCTTCGAAAAAGGTTTAAGGAGAGACAGGGAGAGAGCACAGAGAAAATGTGCGTCTGCACTCTCTCCTGCAAAGGTTTTACTACTCTTGTGACTTTTTGACCCATTTCCAGCTGTGCAGGCGGATGCCGACCGGGATAGCCTTGTAAAGCTGATCCCATTTCAGCAGGAAGAACACGGCGACCGGAGGGCACTTCCACCAGAACGCCGCCATCGCGGAGAACGGCACGATGATGCACCACATGCTGATGATATTCATCTTGGCGCTGAACTTGGTGTCGCCGCCGCCGCGGATGATGCCGTTATCGCACGCCATCTGGTACGAGGTGCCGACCGTCGTGATGGCGAGCACGAGCATGAACTGACGGGACAGGCGGTAGGCGTTTTTCGGTCAGAGTGCCGCCGAAGGCGCAAGAATGGGGCCGCGCAGCAGGAAAATCGCAAGTCCCGAGCACAGTCCGATGGAAATGAACAGTACCTGGAGCGTCGTGACGAGCGGATGCAGCTTTTTCTCGTTGTCCTCGCCGATCGTGCGGCCGACTACAATGCCCGCCGCGCTCGCCGCGCCGTAGCGAACGACCGAGAGTACCTGATAGACCTGTACCGAGATCGCGTTCGCCGCCGTAACGTCGCCGCCGAGATGACCCAGAATACCGGTCTGAACCATCTGCGCCACGCCCCAGAGCGCCTGATTGATGAGTACCGGGGCGAGACCTTCATGTAATCGTGCACATAGCTCGTGTCGATGTGCAGCAGCTTGCTGGAGAGTTGAGATTGAGCACGTTTTCTCTGTACTTGAGGAACCAGATAACGATGATCAGCTCGACACAGCGCGCGATCAGCGTTGCGCACGCCGCGCCGCGCACGCCCATCTCCGGAAAGCCGAGATTGCCGTAGATCAGCAGATAGTTCAGGCATACGTTGATGACGAGCGTCGAGCCGGAGATCATGTAGCCGATCCTGACCACGCCGATCGAACGCAGCGACGCGACAAGGATATTCGTGATGGTGAAGATAACGTAGGTATAGCGGATGATGCTGAAATATTTCGCGCCCTCCGCGATGACTGCCGGGTCGTTCGAGAGCAGGCTCAGGATCTGGTTCGGCCAGCCGAATACGAGGATGAACAGCAGCACTGCGAGCGCGCCGCCGAAGCGCAGCGCCACACCGATGATGTGCGGAATGGGCTCGAGCTTTTCCTGCCCCAGTACTGCGGGGCCATAACGACCGGGCCCTCGCCCGCGCCGACGACCAGCATCTGGGCAGGAACTGGATCTGGTTGCACAGACTGACGCCGCCCATCGCGTTCTGGCTGTAACGTCCGAGCATGAGCGTATCCATCATGTTGACGCCGTAGGTCAGCAGATTCTGCAGCGCCAGCGACAGCGCTAAAATCATAAACGACTTATAAAACGTCTTTTCCTTTATCATGGCATATTCCCCAAACCATCCGGCGAAAGAACGAGTTTTGCAGAATTTTTTCTTTCTGCACCCCTCGTATTCTCCTTCGGATGTTTCCTTTCAATAAGATATTACCGAAAATTCATGCCATTGACAATAACAAAACACTGCAATCTATTTATATTTTTGTGCTATAATGACAGCAATCACAAAAAGGAGGCTGCCGTCATGAAGGTCACAGAAGAAGCCGGGGTGCTCGCGCGTTCAGAGCGCTTCTTTGCCACCCCGGCACGGTCGCGCGCGGACTGTTCTACTACATCACGCGCGCCGGGCATTATTACTACGATGAAAATTATGATTTCCGCGACAACTGCGAGATCGCGCATCTCGAAAGCCACCGCAACTTCTATCTGCTCTATGTGCGCGCCGGGACGATGTGCGTCCGCACCGATCACGAATTTTCGGTCGAGCGCGGACAGGCTGCGCTCGTGGACTGCCGCAGACCTCACCGCTTTTTCACACACAGTGACGCAGAAGCGCTCTGGCTGCACTTCGACGGAGCGAACTCGGGCGCATTTTTCGAACAGATCATCGCCTTTCACGGCGGCAGACAGGTGTTCACGCCTGCCGCCGCGCTGCATCTCGAGCAGGAGCTTGCGCAGCTCATCCTCGGCCTGCGGACCGGCGAAACCAGTGAGGTCGAGCGCTCGCAGGCTCTGTACCGCATCCTGTGCGGCCTGCTCCTGCCGCAGCGCGCACAGTCCCGCAGAAAACGACGCAGTCGCGCAGGCTGTGCGTTTCATCGACAGCCATCTGACCGAGGGCTCCCGGTCCGCAGCATCGCCGCGCACGTCAACCTCAGTACATCGCATTTCTCGCGCATTTTCCGCGCCTCGACCGGCTTTTTCGCCGCATGAATATATCATGCTCCACCGTATCGACGAGGCGAAATCGCTGCTGCACTCGACCGGCCTTTCGGTCAGCGAGATCGCGTTCCGCGTGGGATTTCGGAGCGAGGTCAATTTTATCGCGGCATTCCGCTCGAAAACTGGCCAGTCCCCACCCAGTTTTCGAAACAATCTGCTGTAAACTGCAAAAGGAAGGGAGAGCACAGCTATTTCCGTGCTCTCCCTTTCTTTTTATGGTCTCAGTCCTCGTTCTCCTCAGCCATGCCGACAAGCTGACACAGCGTCATAAGGCTGTCCGACAGATGTACATTCTCGACCGGAACACCGAGTCCCTCCAGATGCAGATCCTCGCCCGTGAAGTTCCACAGGCCGCGGATGCCGCGCTCGACCAGACTGCGCGCGATCACCGGCGCGTTGCCGCGCGGGATGGTCAGCACCGCAACATCCGGGTGGAGCTCGTCGATATAGTGGTCAAGCTCTTTTTGCGTCCCTCACCTCATAGCCGCCAAATCTGCGGCCGATCAGCTCCGGACTGGCGTCGAATGCACACAGCAGCTCAAAAGCCGCTCGCAGAGAAATTGAAGTTGTTGAGCAAGGCGCGGCCGAGGTTGCCGGCGCCCAGAAGAATCGCCGTGCGTCCTGCGCGCAGGCCCAAGATCGCGCCGAGCTCCTCCTGCAGCTTTTCGATATTGTAGCCGTATCCCTGCTGCCCGAAGTCGCCGAAGCAGTTGAAATCCTGCCGGATCTGCGATGCCGTCAGCCCCATCCGCTCGGCCAGTGCGCGCGAGGAGATGCGCTGCGCGCCTTCGGCTTTCAGCTCGCAGATGTTGCGATAATATCGCGGTAAACGCTGAATTACCGCTTTAGATACCTCTTGCCTGTGTTCCACCGTCTCTCCCCTCTCTCCGTTATTTTCTTCCTTTGCTTCCGAGAATGCGCACGTGCCCTGCAAACTCCCTCCGCAAGGCACGCACCACTGTTATCAACTTGGATTAAAGCTTTGCGATCGTGTCGAGAACGTAATCCGTAAACTCCTGTGCGGTCGCGCCGGTGTCGCGGCCGGTCACAACGACCTTGCGCTCCTCAACCATGCAGATGTCGAGCGCACGGTCGAGCTTTTTCGCCAGCTCGATCTCACCGATATGCTCGAGCAGCATGACGGCTGCACGCAGCACGGAGGACGGGTCGGCATACTTTGCGCGGCCTTCCTTGACCATGCGCGGGGCCGAGCCGTGGATGGCCTCGAACATGGCATAGCGCTTGCCGATATTCGCCGAGCCTGCGGTACCGACGCCGCCCTGGAACTCGGCTGCCTCGTCGGTGATGATGTCGCCGTAGAGATTCGGGAGAATGAAGACTTTGAAGTCGCGGCGGCGCTTCTCGTCGAGCAGCTTTGCGGTCATGATGTCGATGTACCAGTCGTCAAAAACGACCTCCGGGTACTCTGCGGCAACCTTCTGGCAGGTATCAAGGAACTTGCCGTCCGTGGTCTTGATGATATTCGCCTTGGTGACGCAGGAAACGCGGTTCTTGCCGGTCTTGCGTGCGTAGTCGAAGGCCAGACGCGCGATACGCTCGCAGCCCTGCGAGGTTGCAACGGTGAAGTCGATGTACAGGTCGTCATCAATCTTGACGCCCTGAGAGCCGACAGCGTAGCCGCCCTCGGTGTTCTCGCGGTAGAACGTCCAGTCGATACCCAGCTCCGGTACCTTTACCGGGCGCACGTTGGCAAACAGGTCGAGAGCCTTGCGCATTGCAACGTTTGCGGACTCAACGTTCGGCCACGGATCGCCCTTGCGCGGGGTCGTGGTGGGGCCCTTCAGGATAACGTGGCACTTCTTCAGCTGCTCCATGACGTCGGGCGGGATAGCGCAGCCGAGTTCAGCACGGCGCTCGATGGTCAGACCGTCGATCACGCGGAACTCCACCTTGCCGGCCTTTACCTTGTCTGCGAGCAGAACCTCAAGCGCGTGCTGGGCCATGCCAGTGATCATCGGGCCGATGCCGTCGCCGCCGCACACGCCGATGATGAGCTTGTCGAGCTTGGAATAATCAATAAAATCGTCCTGCGCCTTCATATCCATGATACGCTTGCGCTGGCTCTCTACTACTGCTTCAAATTTATCCAGAACAGACTGGTCGATAGACATTGGGTTGTCCTCCTGTCGCATTGATATTATTTTAACAAATTAACGTCATTCTGTCAAGGCGGACCGGACAGACATTCTCCCTGTCCGCCGCCCCGGTTTCAGCTCTTACTTGTTCGCCTGCTGACGCGCGTAGAGCAGCGTGCCGCCCGCGAGCAGCGCATGGCGCTGACGCTCGGAAACCTCGCAGTCTGCCTTGAAGGTCCTGCCGCCGCAGACGACCGTGACCTGCTCGCCGTTCTTTACTTCCTCGAGAACGTTCGGCAGAGAGATCTCGTCGAGCAGATTGATCGCATCGTAATCCGCCGGATCTGCGAAGGTCAGCGGAATGATGCCGGAGTTGACCAGATTTGCCTTGTGGATTCGCGCGCGAAGGACTTGCACAGGACAGCCTTGACGCCCAGATACAGCGGAACGAGCGCCGCATGCTCACGGGACGAGTCAGCAGCACCTTGCCGGAAATCGCGTCTGCCAGCGGCTTGCCCAGCGGGAAGGGCTGAATGTTCGGGCCGCGGACGACCTCCACCGTGTCCTCTTCGCCCGGCGCGACCGGAGGGATGACCAGATTGTCGTTGACGGTGTACGTCTCCGGCATCGGGATGTCGAGGTCAATGTCAAGGCAGCGCGGATCCGTCAGCACGCCAGTCAGCGCCGTGACAGCCGCCGTCTCGCAGGAGACAAGGTAAATACCGGCGGACTTTGTGCCGCTGCGGCCGTAGAAATTGCGGTTGTTCGTGCGGACGGAGACAGCGTTCGTGCGCGGCGACTGTCCCATGCCGATGCACGGCCCGCAAGCGGATTCCAGAATGCGCGCGCCCGCCGCAATCATGTCCGCCAAAGCGCCGTTGCGCGCCAGCATCGTCAGCACCTGCTTCGATCCGGGGCCGATGACAAGGCTCACGTCCGGGTGCACAGTCTTGCCCTTCAAAATCCGGGCGACGCGCATCATGTCAGTATAGGAAGAGTTCGTGCAGGAACCGATAAACACCTGGTCGACCTTAATCGGGCCGCACTGCTTGACGGTTTCCACGATGTCAGGCATATGGGGCTTCGCGACGAGCGGCTCAAGCGCGGTCAAATCAATGTCGAGGATTTCGTCATACGCCGCATCTGGGTCTGCGGACAGCGGCACGAAGTCCTGCTCACGCTGCTGCGCTTTGAGGAACGCATGGGTCACTTCATCCGACGGGAAGATGGAGGTCGTTGCGCCGAGTTCCGCGCCCATGTTCGTAATCGTCGCGCGCTCCGGGACACTCAACGTTTTCACGCCGTCGCCGATGTACTCCATCACCTTGCCGACGCCGCCCTTGACGGTCAGCCGGCGCAGGACTTCCAAAATAATGTCCTTCGCCGCAACGCCGTAGGACAGCTTGCCATGCAGGCGCACGCCGACGACACGCGGGCACGCCAGGTAATACGCGCCGCCGCCCATCGCGACCGCAACGTCCAGTCCGCCCGCGCCGATGGCAAGCATCCCGATGCCGCCGCCCGTGGGCGTATGGCTGTCCGAGCCGAGCAGCGTGTAGCCCGGCACGCCGAAGCGCTCCAGCTGTACCTGATGGCAGATGCCGTTCACCGTCTGATGTACCGCCTCCTCGAGGCGCGGCACGAGCGTATGCACGACCGCCGTGCAGAACGAAGCCGCAAGGCCCTCCCGGTCGAGCGTTTCGCCCTTCTGCTCGGCGTTGTGCGCGAGGTTGATGACCGCCGTCTTGAGCCCGGAGAACGAAAAATCGAGCGGCGCATCCTTGATGCGGCTGTCGGGCAGCTTATAGCGCTTCGGGTCGCCGTTCTGCGCGAGCGCGTCGATCTTCGGGCCGCCGGGATAGCCGACGCCGAGCACGCGCGCCACCTTGTCGAACGCTTCGCCGGCCGCGTCGTCGCGCGTGCCGCCGAGGATCTCGAACTCGGTATAGTCCTTGACCATGACGATCTCACTGTGGCCGCCCGGGCGATGAGCGTCAGGAACGGCGGCTTGAGCTCGGGATATGCCAGATAGGTCGCGGCGATATGGCCGCGGATGTGATGCACCGGGATGAACGGCTTGTTCATCGCGAACGCGAGCGACTTGCCGAAGTTTGCGCCGACGAGCAGCGCACCGATCAGTCCCGGCGCGCAGGTCGCAGCGACTGCATCCACCTCATGCTTATCCATCTCCGCGTCCGCAAGCGCCTGCTCGGTCACGCGGACGACCGCCTCCATGTGGCGGCGCGAGGCGATCTCGGGCACGACGCCGCCATAAAGCGCGTGCGTCGTGATCTGCGTGTCGACAACGTTCGACAGCATTTTCCGTCCGTCCTCGATGACGGCGGCCGCCGTCTCGTCGCAGGAGGACTCGATTGCAAGTATTCTCAAGGTTTTCACCCAGTTTACAGGTTTTTTCTCAAAGCAGAGACAGTTTTCAGCGCCTGCCGGACTGCCGTAGTAGTCGATCACATGATAGCCGTTTTTTTTGTGTAGAGCGCGGCGCTGTCCGCAGTCGTGCGCGCGGTCTCAGAATGGCATGCGTGAAGCCGTTCGCCCGCGCGTCCTGTTCGAGCGCCGCAATGATCGCGCTCGCGACACCCTGCCGCCGGAACTCCGGCGCGATGAAGATGCGCTTGACCTCGAAGGTCGTTTCATCGATCTGCTTCCACGCGCCGCAGCCCGCAGGCGCACCGTCCTTGTATGCAACGATACGGCAGTTAAACAGATGCGGCAGGTTGTATTTGGCGTAGCGTTTTTCCACATCACCGACGAGCATAAAATAGTACTCATCCAGTCTGGCGGTCAGGCTGTGAAAATCTGTGTTCTCTGCGTCAACAAAGCGAAGCTCCATCATGGCAATTCCTCCTGTTATCCAAAGTTTATCGTCATTAAAAGCGCGTTTTCGGCAGGATTGCTGTAAAAATTTTTCGGGTCCCGACCGGGGCAAAGCCCGCCCCGGCATACAGCGCGATGGCAGGCGCGTTGCTCTCGCGCACCTCGAGGGTGACGAACGCAAGTCCCTTCTCCTTCGCCCGCGCGATCAGTTCCGCAATGAGCCGCCGCGCAGCGCCCCGCCGCCGAAAATCCGGCGACACGGCAACGTTGGTGATATAACCCTCATCCAGGACGGTCTGACAGCCGACATAGCCCTGCACCTCCCCGTCCTGCTCCGCGACGAGGAAGATCCCGCCGCCAAGCTCCTCGCGCAGCATTTTCTCGCTCCACGGCGCGTGAAAGCACTGCTTTTCAAGCTCCGCGAGCGCAGGAAGATGCTTCTCCTGCATTTCCGTTATGTTCATCCTGCCAGTCTCCCGATGATGCTCTGCACGCCGGCTTTGATCTCAGCCGCCGCGCGCGGTAGATTTCGAGATCGCCGCCGAACGGGTCGGAAACATCGGCCGGCGTGAGCGTGAACACCTTGTCCGCGCAGTCCGGGAACGCCGCGCACAGGTTGTCATACTGTGCGCCCGTCATGCAGACGAGATATTTCGCCTCGTGTGCAAGCTCGGGCGTCAGCATGCGCGAGCGGTGCGAGGTGATGTCTGCGCCAAGCTCAGCTGCGGCCGTGACCGCGTTCCCGCTCGCCGGAAGGCCGTCCGAGGTATACATCCCGGCGCTCAGCGCCGCAAGTCGGTCTTTTTCCTCGCCGCCCAGCGCGCGGAAAAACCCTTCCGCCATCGGCGAGCGGACGTGTTGCCCGTGCAGATAAAAACGATCTGATCCATATTGCTTACCTTCTAAATATTTGTCCGTTGTTATTTCGCATCGTACCAGCTCATGCCGCTTTTGGCTTCCGCCACGAGCGGCGCGTCCATCTGAAAGGCGTTCTCCATCTCCTCGGTGAGGATGCGCGCGGCGATGTCCTTCTCTCCTTGAGGGGCGCTTCGATAATCAGCTCGTCGTGCACCTGCAAAAATCAGATGGCTTTTCCAGTCCTTCACGCCTCAGGCGGTCGCGCACACGCACCATCGCGATCTTGATGATGTCCGCAGCCGTGCCCTGAATGGGTGTGTTCATCGCGATCCGCTCGGCGGCCGAGCGGACGTTGAAGTTTTTGCTGTTGATGTCAGGCAGCGCACGGCGGCGGCCGAACAGCGTCGTTACATAGCCCTGCTCGCGTGCCGTCTCCTTTGATGGTTTCCATATAGTTCTCCACGCCCGGATAGCTGTCCAGATACGAGCGGATGAAGGCCGCAGCCTCCTTGCGGCTCACGCCGATGTCCTGCGCGAGCGAGAAATCCGAAATGCCGTAGACGATGCCGAAGTTGACCGCCTTGCAGGACGAGCGCATCGCGCTCGTGATCTCCTCGATCGGCAGATGGTATACCTTGGACGCGGTCGCGGCATGAATGTCCTGTCCCGTGCGGAACGCGCCGATCATGTGCCTGTCGCCCGAGATGTGCGCGAGCAGGCGCAGCTCGATCTGCGAATAGTCCGCGTCGATGAGGACCCATGATCCTTGTCCGGCGCAACGAACACCGGCGCAGCTCTCGTCCGAGCTCGGTGCGCACCGGAATGTTCTGCAGGTTCGGGTCGGTCGAGGACAGGCGGCCGGTCGCCGTGACCATCTGCTGAAAATGCGTGTGGATGCGGTTGTCCTTCGGGTCCGCAACGGAAAGCAGGCCGTCCACATAGGTGCTCTTGAGCTTGGTCAGGCGGCGGTATTCCAGAATGTGTGCAATGATGGGATGGTCGTCGCGCAGGCGCTCGAGCACTTCTGCACTCGTCGAATAGCCGGTCTTGGTCTTTTTCGGAGCCGGCAGGCCGAGCCGCTCGAACAGGATTTCGCCCAGCTGACGGGTGCTGTTCAGGTTGAACTCCGCGCCGGCATCCAGATAGATCTGATCCACAAGATCGCGGATGCGCGTTTCCAGACGTTCGCCGAACGTGCGCAGCGCATCGGGCGCGACAGCGCAGCCTGCGTTCTCCATCTCCGCGAGCACCCGCTCGAGCGGCAGCTCAATTTCGTAATACAGCCGGCGCATGCCGAACTGCTCGATCTTATCGTTCATCTCGCGGAAGATCTCGCGCATCGCAGCGAGATACTGCGCCGCAGAGCGGCCGGTCTCCTCGCGTCCGCCGAGCGGCGAAAGCGCCGCCGGATCGTCCAGATCGAGCGCGGGAAGCATTTCGTTCACGCAGGCGAGCGCGAGCCGCGGCAGGTCGTAGCTCGACTGCGCCGGGTCGATGAGGTAGGCCGCGAGCGCGGTGTCGAACGTGATGCCGCGCGGATCGATGCCGCGGAGCAGCAGATTTTTGATGATGTCCTTCGCGTCGTGCAGCGCGAGGTTCACGCTGCCGTCAAACAGACGCGTGAGCACATCGTTCCATGCGTCCCCATATCGTCCGCATACAGAAAATACGCCGTGTCGCCGGAAAGCAGGCAGAGCGCACCGAGTGTTTTCCTGCAAGGACAAAACGCGGTCCGCCTCGGTCAGCGAGTCGACGAGGCCGAACGCCTCGAACGCCGAGGCGATGGTGCAGCGCTCCAGTGCAGGCAGGCGCGGCGCGGCGGCCTCCTCGCCCTCCGTCAGACCGAGCTTTCGGATGAACTGGTCGAACTCTAGCCTTGTCAGCAGGCTGTACAGCGCCTCGCGGTCGATCTTCTGTTCGGGCAGATGCGCAACGTCCAGCTCGAGCGGTACATTCCGGTCGATGGTGGCGAGCCAGTAGCTGTTGCGCGCTCCCTGCTCGTCCGCCTGTAATTTGGCGCGCACGCCCTTTTTTGATGCGCTCGTCGTCGATATGCTCATAGATACCGTCGAGCGTGCCGAAGTCCGCGAGCAGCTGCTTGGCGCCCTTCTCGCCCCACGCCCTTGACGCCGGGGATGTTGTCCGACGAGTCGCCCATGAGCGCCTTGAGGTCGATGAGTCGGATGGGGTCAAAGCCGTATTCCTCGCGGAATTTCTCGGGCGTGTAGCTCGTATACGTCGTCTTGCCGAGGGCGCTCTTGACCAGGCGCACGACCGTTCCGCCGCCGACCAGCTGAAGCGAATCACGGTCGCCGGTGAGGATGACGCATTCGTCGCCGTTTTCGTTTGCGCGGCGGCTGATCGTGCCGAGCAGATCGTCCGCCTCATAGCCCGCCAGCTCGCAGCGCACGATGCCGAGCGCATCGAGCACCTCCTTGACGATGGGCATCTGCACGGCAAGCTCCTCGTCCATCGGCTTGCGCGTCGCCTTGTAGGTATCGAATTTCAGATGGCGGAAGGTCTTTTCCTTTACGTCGAAACATACGACCGTGCGGTCGGGCCGTTCCTCGTCCTGCTGCTTGAAGAGCGTCGAGAGAAAACCGTAGACCGCGTTGGTCGGCGTACCCTCATGATTGAGAGCGGCCGGATGCCGTGGTAGGCACGGTTGATTATGCTGTTTCCGTCTATCACCATGATTTTCATGCGTTTAAGTCCTCACGTTTCCGAGTTCACCGCAGGCGATACCCCTTTGGCTGTTATCCTTTACCTTTGGCTGTTATCTTTTATTATACCGCATTCCGGTGAAAAAGAAAACCCCCTGCCTTCGTCAGGAAAGCAGGGGGAAAATTTCGCCTTTCAGCAGAACCGATCAGTCCTCGTCGTCGATCTCGAGGTACTCAGCCAGGTCCTTGAACAGAGCCTTGACTGCTGCCGGATCCTCGTCGTCCTCCAGAACGATCTGAAGCGGCTCGTTCAGGCTGAGCAGGAACATGCCGAGCAGGCTCTTGGCGTCTACCATACCGCTCTTGCCGTGAATCCAGATGTCGAAGCCGTACTTGGTAACGATCTTGTTGATCTTCTGAATGTCGTCCGTATTCTTTACGCGAATACCTCTGGTCATAATAAAATCCTCCTACATGTAGATCTGGGAAGTTCTTTCACAGACTGCCATACCGCAGTCCCTTTTTGCTATCCTCATTATAGCATAAAACCGAAGAAAGAAAAGTGCTTTTTTTGAAAAACCCGTTTTTTCATCATTTCCGAACTCAGAAGGCATCTTTTTCCGCTTTTTGTTGTGCATCTTCTCTAATTGCAGTTGTAGCTTTTTGTCAGATTTGCTGATAGAGAAAGGACAGGAAACGGTTTCGTCTCCTGTCCTCTTTTCATTTCAACTTAAGCCTCAGCCGAGAGAGGTGCGCGTCACCATCGTGTCGCCGTCCAGCGTCACGGCGTTCGACGTCGGGTCCTGCGCCAGCTTTTCCGCCGCCGCACGGTATTTCTCGACCGTTTCCGTCGGGAACGCATTCTTCGGGTACGTCAGATCGTCCAGTGCGTTCTCATTGCCGGCCTTGCGCGATGCGTAAACGCGCACGTTGTTGTCGCCGCGATCGGTCAGACCGTACTGCGCCGTGCTGTCGCTGTAAATCTCCATTTCGCTCTCCGAAATCGCATCCTTCACCAGCGCCGCAATATCATTGCGGTCGGTGACCTCAACGCCGACCCAGCCGTTCACCTCACCGCCGACATAGAAGTCCAGCTGAAGCTCGCTGATGTTCTCCGGATCGATGCTCGTCGGCTCGACGCCGATGTATTTTCTGATGAGTGCGAGCGTCTGTACGTCCCGCTCGGTGACGAAAGCCCAGCCGTAGGTATTCGTCGCGGCGTCGCTCTCGATATACAGCATCATCACCGGCGCCGACAGCTCGGTATAGGTCAGGCACTCCTTGCGCAGCGTCTCGATGATCTCGCGGCTCTTTTCGGTATCCGTGAACAACCTGCTGTTATCCGTGTTTTCCGACAGCTGATTTGTGGTGACTCTCAGCGAAACGCTGCTGCAGTCGTCGATGTCCACACGGAACAGCGCACGGGTCTTGGCCTTGTACTCGCTCGAGCCGTACATGCTGCTCAGCAGGCCGTCGACCTCTGCGTCGTCCTTCATCGTATAGCGGCGCCTCTGAACCGAGCCGTTCTTCATATAGAAGGTCAGCAGATGGCTCTGATACAGCGTCGTATCGCCAAGGCTCGGATCGAGCGTCGTTTCGCGGCCGAGCTGTGCCAGCCGGCAGGCAGCCTCGATGTTGCCGGCCTCGTTCAGCGGCTCGGCGCTGCTCATGTCATAGCGGTCTGCGTCGAGCTTGACGCCCGTGACCTTGCTCTCGTCCGGGAGCCAGCGGTCAAAGCCGAGCACATCGTTCTGCGCGCCGACCATGATCGCCGCCGCGGCGGCGAGGATGACCAGGAGCTGAACCGGATGCTTGACGAGCGCACGGAAATCAAAGGCATAGATGATCTCGACGATCGCGTGGAAAAATGATCACGCCGAACACCAGACCCGGCCACATCCAGAACTCGCCGCCGATCAGGTGGAAGCCGAGTGCGGACACGAGTCCCATGACAAGGCACATGAAAACCTTGACCGGGAGGCAGAGTCCGCGGAACGCCAGCGCCGTACCGGCGCGTTCGCTCTTTCTGACACGGAATGCGAACATGCCGAGCACGATGAAGAACACGGCCGCCGCCGCATAGACGAGCAGCAGACCGAGGGCGGATTGACCCGCAAGCTGAAATTCATCCACCATGCCGCTGCTGTATTTCGTGCCGCTGACCGTGAAAATACTGAACCGCCGGGCTGAGCCGCAGGTTGTTGAACACAGTGCTCATATCGCCGCTGTAGGTCTTGCAGAACAGCGAGCAGGCCCTCGCGCAGCATCTGCACCGTGACGGGCGCGAAGAACACCCAGAGCTGGAGCAGCAGCGCGATGATCGTGTTGCCGCAGACGATGGTCGCCAGTGCGCTCATCGCAAACAGCAGCAGGAAAAAGATCATGTCGCTGACGATAACGCCGAGCAGCGTTTTCAGTCCGAGCGCCGCACCGAAGCCCATTGCGTGTGCGCAGACCATCGTCAGCGCTCTCATAACAAGATAGGGTACGAGCACGCAGACCGCGCCGGTCGCGTAATTGACCGCATACAGCTTCTCGCGCGATACGGGCAGGCTGTGGTAAAAAGTCCACCTTGCGGCGGTCATGCAGATAGGCGAACATCACCGTGCCGACCACGACCGCGAGCACAAATAACCGCGATCTTGACCAGGTTTTCTCCGCCGAGCCGATCCGCAACCGAAAGACTCCACTGCCAGTTCTGCTCAACATCGAACGAGAGCGCACCGGACGTGATCATGTCCCTGCGGTTTTCGAGCGCGTGCTGCATCTCCATCAGAGACGGCAGCAGCATCGACATAAAGAACGTGAGCGTCGAAAGCACGACCGCCCAAAGACTGCGGCGCACGCCGTCACGCACAAGTCCCTTAGAACAGGAGTTTCTTGACGTCATAGCCAGCCACCTCCGTTTCGTTGATAAAGATCTCCTCGAGCGTCAGCGGCAGAAGCTCGCAGAACGTCGGGTTCATTTTGTTCAGTCGACTCATCAGCTCGTCGCGGTCGCCGCGCGCGGTGATGGTGTAGAGCGAGCCGCGCTGCTCCTTTTGAGCAGGTCGAAGCCGTCCCACGCATCCTCCGGCAGGGCGAGGCGAAAATGCACTGCACCTTGTACATACCGAGCTTCATTTCATCGAGGTCGCGCGAGAACAGGATGCCGCCGCGATGCAGCAGACCCACGTGGTCGCAGATGTCCTCAAGCTCGCGCAGGTTGTGGCTCGCGATGACCGGGCGTCAGGCCGCGCTCCGCGACGTCCTCCGCGAACAGGCTCTTTACCGTCTGGCGAACGACCGGGTCGAGACCGTCGAACGTCTCATCGCAGAATAAGTAGTCCGTGCCGCTGCATACGCCGCAGATGACCGAGACCTGCTTTTTCATGCCCTTGGAGAACGTGCGGATTTTGCGCGTCTCGTCGAGTCCGAAGGCGCTCATCAGCTTAAAGTAGCGCTGCTCGTCGAATTTGTCGTAAAAGCGGCGGTAGTAGTTTTTCATGTCCTGCGGCGTGCTGTTCGGGAAAAAAGAACTGCTCATCCGAGATGAAAAACAGCGGTTCTTTACCGCGGTGTTCTCAAAAACCTTCTCTCCGTCGATCCAGACCTCGCCCTCATCCGGCGCCAGAATGCCCGCGAGCATGCGCAGGAAGGTCGATTTGCCAGCGCCGTTCGAGCCGATCAGTCCGTAGACCGAGCCGTTCTGAACCTCGGCGCAGATATGATTGACTGCCGTAATATCCTCGAAACGCTTGGTCGCGTTTTCGGCTTTAATCATTTTCCATCCTCTCCTTTCTGCGTCACCCACGCAATCAGCTGCACTTCATCCGCACCGAGCGAGCGGGCCTTGCCGGCGAGAGCCGTCATTTCGGCCCTCACCTCGCGCAGCCGCTCTTCGCGTCTGTCCCCACGTCCGAGACGAAGTTTCCCCGTCCCTTGGCGGCGTAGATCACGCCGCGCCGTTCAACTCTCCGTATGCGCGTTGGATCGTATTCGGGTTGATCGAAAGCTCCATCGCAAACTGCCGCACACTGGGCAGCTGCGTGTCCGCCGGCAAAGCCCCACGCAATGCCAGCTCTTCGATGCCGTCCGCCACCTGTTCGTAGATAGGCCGTCCGTCCCGATAGTCGATTTTTACCATTCTGCGCGCCTCCTTCCTTTCATCGCCGAAGCGGTGTATTAACTGTACTGTGTGTCTTAGTACAGTTAGAATATATCACACACCGCACCCCCCTGTCAAGCAGAACTTAAAAAATTTTTCACCCTCTGCTGATGGTATGCCTCTCCGCCGATACAGCGGCGAAGCCGGTGGAGGCGAAAAACGCCCTATCTCAGGGTGCGAAGAGTGGCCGCCTTCGGCGGCGAGGGATTGTCGGTACCCACCGACAGGGGCAAAGGGGACAGGACACCAAACATGGTTTCCTGTCCCTTCTTGACTCCCCTTACCTTCCTTTGCGCTGACACATCGGAGATGTGCAGCGAAACGGGGTTACAGGGGGGCTCGGTTCCGTGCGTCGGGCAGATTTTGGGACGCTGTTATGCCCTGAGGTTAACTTGCGTTATCCGCCGCGCATAACAGTGCGCGGCCATCCAGTGCAGGGCGTTCGCCTGGTGCTGCGAAAAGCTCCGCTTCAATCAAGGGCGTGCCCTTGGGAGCACCAAACGCCCCTGTGGGCCTTTCGCATTTAGCCGCGCAACCGAAGGGCGTCGCGGCTTAAAGGAGGGTCTTCAAGAGGGGCAAAGGGAACCATGCGGTGCCCTTGCCCCCTTTTTGCCCCGCCGTGGGCACGGCGCCCCCGGCCGCCGAAGGCGGCCACTGTGCACGCTCACTTTGAGCGTAAAGTCGCCTCCAGCGGCAAGCCGCTGTATCGGCGGAAAGGTTTACCGTCTGCTGACGGTATAGTAAAAAGGCGCCTTTGCGGCGGTCTTTTCTTGACAAGCAATGCTTTCCGCTTTATCATTAAAGCAAAGAAAAGAGCAGGAGACATTTTTACCATGGTTCATTTTAACAACGACTGGGACGAGGTCCTCGCCGGTGAATTCAATCAGGAATACTACAAGCGCATCCGCTATTTCCTCAAGCAGGAATACGCCGAACAGACCGTCTATCCCCCGATGGAATACATCTTTAACGCGCTGCGTCTGACCCCCTCCTCGGTCAAGGCGGTCATTCTCGGCCAGGACCCCTACCACGGCCCCGGTCAGGCGCACGGTCTGTGCTTTTCCGTTCAGCCGGGCGTCAAGGTTCCGCCCAGCCTTCAGAACATCTACAAGGAGCTCAAGAGCGACCTCGGCATCGAGCCGCCAAAGGACGGCACGCTCACCAAGTGGGCGAAGCAGGGCGTTCTGATGCTCAACACCACGCTCACCGTCCGCGCCGGACAGGCGAACAGCCACAAAAATCTCGGCTGGACGACGTTTACCGACCATGTCCTCGAAAAAGCTGAACGATCACGAAAAAGCCGATCGTCTTTCTGCTCTGGGGCGGCAATGCCCGCAGCAAGGCCCGGCTCATCACCGCGCCGCAGCATCTTGTGCTCGAGGCGGCGCACCCCTCCCCTCTCTCCGCGTACAACGGCTTTTTTCGGCTGTCATCACTTCTCGATGTGCAACGACTATCTGAGAAGCTGCGGTCTCACGCCCATCGACTGGGATCTCAACACGCCGTGATCAGCGGTCGAACGCACCCGCTCGATCGAGCACGACAAGCACGCGCAGCATTTCCTCGCTGAGGGCGAGCTTCCCGTCTGTGCCGCGCAGAAAATCGCCCGAAAGCAGCTTATCCACCGTCCCTCTGCCCCATTCGGGCACGCTTTCCGCGGTATCGTAAACCGTTTTCGACTGCTCGATCAGCTGTTTTACCTGTTTTTCTGTCATATTTTTCTCCTTTGTGAGCTGAATCAAACCTGCCTTGAACGACTGCCATGCTGCCGCGTCCTCGACGAACGGCGCAGGGCAGTTTTGTGTGTCACATCATAATGCCGCACGACGTTTGCGAGAGGAATATCGTACTTTTTCATGAGAGAGCGCACAAAATTCCGCGCGTTTTTTACGGTCTCAGGCGCAAAATAATACTTTTCGCCCTGTTTCCGGCTGCAAAGCTCGATGCCGAGACTGTTCGCATTGCGGCAGTACGGATGGAAATACATTCCTCTCGTACCGCAGTGCCACGCGATGTCCTTTTTCGCGCACCGACTGCCAGATCTCCTTCTCATCCACGAAAAAGTGCGCGGACACGCCCGGCGCTTCCCTTTGCGAAGTAATCCGCGTTGTTTTTCGCGCTGTCCCCGTCATTCGCGGTGAAATGAATAACGAGATAGCGGATATCCGCCGCCGAGCGGTCGGAAACACGGTAATTTTCTGCCCGCGCCGCCTTGAACTGTGTGTTCATGCTTCAGTTCCTTCCTTTCCGCAGGAAAATACCCCTGCATATATATGCCGGTTCGGGGCGAAAAATTGACCTCAAACGGTCAAGCAGAATGGAAAAATTTTCATTTTTCAGCTCTGTTTCGGACGCCGGATTTTCGTTTTTTTCTGTTGACAATACGAAATTTCGGTGTCATAATAGATATGCAATATCGAAAATGCTATGAGGAAACGAGTTTTCCATCCGCCGTTCCAGAGAGAGGACATTCGGTGCAAGTCCTTGTCCGGCGCGGAAAGCAGCCACTTCCGAGCAGCCGGCGCTGAACCGGCCGTCTGATCCCCGATACCGGATTGCTGAGATGCACGCGGGCTGCTGCGCGCAGATCAAGGTGGTACCGTGGAAGCATGCTTTCGCCCTTGACATTCGGGCGGAGGCTTTTTGTTTTTCATACATTTTCAGTTTCGTTAATTCATTTTTGGAGGAATAAATCCTATGCAGTACAGAGGCTTAAATGAGCTGCGCGAGATGTACCTCAGTTTCTTCGAGACCAAGGGTCATCTGCGCCTGCCAAGCTTTTCACTTATCCCGCAGAATGATGCGTCGCTTCTGCTCATCAACTCCGGCATGGCGCCCATGAAGCCGATACTTCACTGGCGAGGTTGAGCCCCCGCGCCGCCGCGTCTGCACCTGCCAGAAGTGCATCCGCACGGGCGACATCGACAACATCGGTCACACCGCCCGCCACGGCACCTTCTTTGAGATGCTCGGCAACTTCTCGTTCGGCGATTACTTCAAGCGCGAAGCCATCCACTGGGCGTGGGAATTTCTGACCTCCCCCGACTGGGTCGGCATCGATCCCGACCGGCTGTACCCGTCCATCTATGTGGACGACGACGAGGCCTTCGATATCTGGCACAACGAGATTGGCATCGCCCCGGAACGCATTTTCCGCTTCGGCAAAGAGGACAACTTCTGGGAGCACGGCAGCGGTCCCTGCGGCCCCTGCTCCGAGATCTACTACGACCGCGGCCCGGAGATACGGCTGCGGCAAGCCCGGCTGCACCGTCGGCTGCGACTGTGACCGCTACATGGAGGTATGGAACAACGTCTTCTCCCAGTTCGACAACGATGGCCACGGCAACTATTCTGAGCTGGCCCAGAAGAACATCGATACCGGCATGGGTCTGGAGCGTCTGGCGTGCGTAGTACAGGGCGTTCGGCTCCCTGTTCGACGTTGATACCGTGCGCAACATCACGAACAAGGTTTCCGAGATCGCCGGCAAGCACTACGGCGAGAGCGACAAGACCGATGTTTCCCTGCGCGTTATCACCGATCACATCCGCTCCACCGTTATGATGATCTGCGACGGCGTTATTCCGTCGAACGAGGGCCGCGGCTACGTTCTGCGCCGCCTGCTGCGCCGCGCCGTTCGTCACGGCAAGCTGCTCGGCATTGACAAGCCGTTTATGTCCGACGTTGCTTCCACCGTTATCAAGGAGTCCGGCGGCGCATATCCCGAGCTGGTCGAGAAGCAGAAGTATATCCACAAGGTCATCGAGAACGAGGAAGCAAGCTTCAACAAGACCATCGACAGCGGTCTTGCTATCCTGAACGACAAGATCGCGGCTTCCGACGGCAAGGAGCTGTCCGCCGCCGACGCATTCCAGCTGTACGACACCTACGGCTTCCCCGATCGACCTGACGCCTCGAGGTTCTTGAGGAGCAGGGCATGACCACGAGCCGCGAGGAGTTCGACCGCCTGATGAACGAGCAGCGTGAGCGTGCCCGCGAGGACCGCAAGAAGATGGGCGACCTCGGCTGGCAGAGCGAGGATCTCGGCCTCGACAAGTCCATCAAGACCATGTTTGACGGCTACACCACCCAGACGAGGAGTCCGCAAAGATTCTGGCTATCGTAAACGAGGGCGAGGTTTCCGGCGCGGCCGCCAAGGGTGAGAAGATCACCGTTGTGCTCGACCGCACCCGTTCTATGCGGAGAAATGGGCGGCCAGATCGGCGACCACGGCGTTATCACCGGCAAGAACGGCGCAATGACCGTTTCCGACGTTCAGAAGACCAAGGACGGCAAGTATATATGCACATCGGTGTTGTCACCGAGGGCGAGCTGTCCGTTGAGGACGAGGTTACGGCTTCTGTTGATGCGGCTTACCGCCAGGCGATCTGCCGTGCGCACACCTCCACCCACCTGCTCCAGAAGGCGCTCCGCAAGGTTCTCGGCGACCACGTTGAGCAGGCAGGCTCCTACACTGCAAACGATCATATCCGCTTTCGACTTCACCCACTTTGCAGCGCTGACCCCGAGGAGCTGGCTAAGGTCGAGGAGCTCGTGAACGATGCGATTCTGGCAGGCAGCCCGGTCATTACCGCGGAAATGTCCATCGACGAGGCAAAGAAGAAGGGCGCTATGGCGCTGTTCGGCGAGAAGTACGGCCAGACCGTCCGCGTGGTACAGGCCGGCGACTCCATCGAGCTTTGCGGCGGTACTCACCTCGACAACACCGCCAAGGCCGGTTCGCTCAAGATCATCGGTGAGGCTTCTGTTGCCGCAGGCGTGCGTCGTATTGAGGCCGTTACCGGCAAGGCTGTTCTCAGCTGATGAACGACCGTCAGGCTGTCCTGAACGAAGCGGCGGCTGCACTCAAGACCAACCCGAACGAGCTTTCGTCGTCGAAAGCAGCAGATCAACGATATGCGCGCCCTGAACAAGAAGCTCGAAAAGATGGGCGCAAAGGTCGCTGCGATGCAGATGGTCGATCTGTTCAACGTTTCGCGCGATGTCAAGGGTGTTGAAGTCGTTGCGACCAAGCTGGATGATGCCTCCCGGAGATGCTGCGCACGATGGGCGACGACATCAAGGGCAAGAAGGACAACATGGTAGTGTTCTGTCCGCTGTAAACGGCGACAAGGTCAGCCTGCTCTGCGTCTGCGGCGCTGAGGCCGTCAAGAAGGGCGCACACGCCGGCAAGATCATCAAGGAAGTCGCGAAGATCGTTGGCGGCGGCGGCGGCGGCCGTCCGGACAGCGCAATGGCCGGCGGCAAGAATCCGGCAAAGCTCGAGGAAGCACTCGAGGCGGTCAACAACATCGTTGACGCGCTGCTCTAAGGCATAAATCAACAGGCATTGCCGCAGGCTTTTCTGCGGCAATGCCGAACTTTCAGAAAGGAGCGATCATCTATGGAGGATTGTCTGTTCTGTAAAATCGCAGCCGGCGAGATCCCGTCGAGCAAGGGTGTATGAGGATGATATCTGCTACGCCTTCAACGACATTGATCCGCAGGCGCCGACCCACTTTCTCGTCATCCCGAAGCAGCACATCAAGTCTGTCGCTGCGGTAGACGAGACCAACAGTGCTATCGTTGCGCACTGCTTTGAGGTCATCGCCCGAAGTTGCAAAGGAAAAGGGCATGGACAGCTTCCGCGTGGTCTCCAACATCGGAGAACAGGCGGGTCAGAGCGTATTCCACCTGCATTTCCACGTTCTTTCCGGACGGGATATGACCTGGCCGCCGGGCTAAGGCGCACGGACGCGCTTTTCTCTAAGGGGACGCTGTCCCCCTAGATACGCCCCGGTTCCGGAGAAACCGGGGCGATAACCCCCTCGTCCGCACAGCGGGACGAGGCCGCCGCCACGGCGCGGGCAGAGTAAAAAGTCAGGTACACGCCCCGACTTTCTTGGAGATTTTATGCGGCGCTCTGCGGAGCGCCTGTCCTGCCTGTTTTGCCGAAGGCAAAATGCGGCAGGGAGACTGCGCCCGAAGGGCGCGAAAAGGCACGCCTTTGGCGTGCCTTTTCATTTTCTTCTTTTTCATTTTCTTTTTATATGATAATGCCGTTGCAATGGTCGATTTCGTGCTGGATAATCTGTGCGGTCCAGCCGGTGAAGGTCTTGAGCCGTATCTGCATTTTCTCGTTCTGGTACTGCACCTTGATGGATTGCCAGCGGCGCGTTTTGCGCGTGCCCGTGAGCGAAAGGCAGCCTTCCTCAGCCTCGTATGCGCCCGATTTTTTGACGATCTCGGGGTTGAACATCACCATATAGCTGCCCTCATTATCGAACGCGATGATTCGTTTGCGCACGCCAATCATATTCGCCGCCATGCCCACGCAGCCTGCCTTGTGTGCTTCGAGCGTCTCCAGCAGATCGCGTGCGATCTCCGTGTCCTCCGCCGTCGCCTTTTCCGACGCCTCCGCGAGGAACACCTCGTCCTTCATGATTTCCCGTACCATAGCTGCCTCCTGCAAGTTACTTTATCCTTTATGATAAGCGCGCGGGGCCGGATGTCAAGTGGGCGGCTTTACTTGACGGCCGCGATGACAGCTGCGTCGGTCAGGCCCTTTTCCGATGTCAGCGAGAACGAGAAGCCGCTCTTCGTCCAAGTTGCCTTGCTGATGCTCTCATTGCCCTCAGCATTAACCGTAGTATCGCCTGCGGTCAGCGTTTTCTTGACAGCATAGACGTTATAGTTGCCGCTGATGTCGGCCTCGTCGCCTTTTTTCATGCGGAAGCGGACCGTATCCGCGCCGTTCGTGTAGTTTACCTCAGCGACTTCACCCGAAATGTCGATGAAGCTGTCCGCCTTGTAGCCGTCCGGCAGGGGTCAGGCAGATCAGCTTGAAGCCGATCGCCGTTTCGAGCGAAGCGATGTCCTCATGCTTGGTCAGCGGATTGGGGATTTCCGTGGAATCGCCGGACTCGGCGTCCTTATCGATGGTAACGGTCGTGTCCGTGATCTGAACCGCCGCATCGTTGTTGCCGAAGAGCGGCACGAACAGCTTGACCGGTACATAGGTCTTGTCGTTCTTGAGCACCGGCGCGGAGCCGAGCGTGAACGGTGCAGACATGCCGATCACATCCTTGATGGCGGTATAAACGAAGTAATTCTCCTCGCCGATGCGCAGGTCGCACTGCATTTCGCCGTCGTTGATATTGACTTCGCCGTTATTCCATGTTACCTTAAAGCCAAGAGCCTCGCCGAGTGCGCGGACCGGCACCATGAGCGTGCCGTTTTCGGTCGTGTAGCTGTCGAGCGCCATCGGCTTGCCGTTTACGATAAACTGCCGCTGCGCGGTCGCGACGACCGACGGCGCCGGTGCGATGACCATCGGCTCGCCCGTGTCGTTCGCCGCCATCGCGGAAACGCCCATCGAGCCGACAGAGGCCAGTGCAAGCATAAGAGAGATTGTCTCTTTTCATAATAAATCGTCCTTTTCCTATGCGCCCTTTCGGGCGGCTGTTTTTGTCCTTCGCCATAGATACAAGTGAGGGGGCGGAAATGCTGCACGGAACATAAATTTTTTTGAGAAATTTTTTGACCATGTTTTCCGCCTTCGCCATAGATACAATCGGCTCAGGGAAATTGCTGCAAAGAAAATCAAAAAAATTTGCAGCATTTTGCGTCTCTCAGCTGTATTAAGGATAGAAACGAAAAATTCGATGAGGTGAATTTCATGTATCAAGCTGTATCACCCCGAAGGGGGCAGCCTGTGGCGGCGCATCCCTGTGCTTCGCCGCTTCGCTCCGCGAGGGGCCGCGCCGCACGCGAGACGCATGCCGAGCTGACCCGGCTGTTCGAGCGCTACGGCAACGCGGTCTTTCGCGCAGCCTACGCCTATCTCCACAACAGAAGCGACGCGGAGGACGTCATGCAGGACACATTTCTGCAATATTTCAGCATGAAGCCGACGTTCGAGCGAGCAGCACGAAAAGGCGTGGCTGCTGCGCGTTGCCGTCAACGCGAGCAAGAACAGGCTCGGCTCCGCGTGGTTCCGCCGCACGGAAGCCATCGACGAGAGCTGTCCCTGCCCCGAGGACGAGGATCTGAGCTTTGTGTGGGATGCGGTGCGCGAGCTGCCGCCGAGCTACCGCGAGCCGATCCATCTGTTCTACCACGAGGGCTGCTCGACCGAAGAGATCGCGTCCATTTTGCAGACGCGCCCATCGACCATCCGTTCCCGTCTGACACGCGCCCGCGCGATGCTGCGCGACAGGCTGAAGGAGGCGTATGATTTCGATGAATAAATACAATCGACTGATGGAGCATATCAATGTCACGCCGGATATGCTCGTTTCGGCGCACGCGGCGCTCGACGCCGGAAAACAGCCGAAATCCACGCGCATAACCGTGCCGCTGCGCCGTTACGGCGCGCTCGCGGCCTGCCTTGTGGTTGTCATCTGCGGCGCTTCCCTGCTGAACCGCCAGCCGCAGGACGATCCGGTGCAGGCGCTGCCGCCGAGTGCGACAGGCGAAGTCGTCGAGTACGGCACGACCGCAGAGCTTGCGAAAAATCTGCCGTTCACGCTTCGTCTCCCGATGGAACTGCCGGGCGGCTATGCGTGCACCGGCGCGGCTGACTCGTTCGGCACGGCGGCTGTCCGCTACGAAAAGGGCGAGGACAGCATCTGCTACTATATGGGCGAGGGCGAGAGCGCATTCGACGGCATTTATCCGGCCGGCGAAAAGCGCACGCTTACCGCGAAGGGACGCTGCGCTCTACGAGGGGCTCGACCGGATATATCGTCGAGTGGACAGACGGCGATTACAGCTTTGCTCTCATCACGACCGAAAAGCTCAGCGACGACGAGCTGTGCGCGATGATCGAAAGCGTAAAATAGTCCAGAGCAAACCCCGGGGAATGTTCCCCGGGGGTTGCTATTGTCATTGTTTTTTCTTTATCGTTTTCTTTCTCTGCCTCCGGCTCATTCAAAACCACGGGAATGAACGCGGCGGCGACCTTTGCCCCTTTGCCGCGATGCTTTTTACATAGAAAAATCCGATCACAGAAAATGCGATCGCGCCGATGCAGTTGACCTGCAGATCCTTCATCGTGTCGATCAGGCCGATGTCCAGATAGCCGCCGAGCTTTTCGGTCCAGTCCTCGCCGTTGACGATGACACTCTCGATCGGCACATGAATCGGCGTATTCAGACCGTCCGGATTGAGCGAGACCGAATTGATCTCATGAACAACATAGTCCTTCTGCATATCTGTGTGCATCACCTGATCGCAGGTGAACTCGAAAAACTCCCACAGCACGCCGACCGTCATGGAAAAGCAGAACGCGACAAGCGCCAGGAAAAGCGGCGACAGACGGAAGGTGAAGCGCTCGCTTCGGTTGAACAGATCGACCAGACAGAAGCCGACCGCCGCGACCAGAAAGCCGTTGATTGTATGCAGCATGGTGTCCCAGCCGGGAATGATCGTGTAAAAGAGTTGATCTCACCGAGGATTTCCGCCGCGTAGATAAAGCAGTAGATAATGCCCTCCATGAGGGGCGGGATATCGATGGCGAGCTGTTTTTCGATGATCGACGGCAGCGCGAGCAGTATGAGCGCGAGAACGCAGACGAAAATGTTCTCGAAGCGGTGCATGAATGCCGCACGGATCATAGTCAGTACGACAAAAAACGCCAGCACGCCGCGCAGCGTCATCCGGCGGCGCACACGCTGCCGGATCTCAGCCGGTGTCGGCGGTTTTTTTCCTTTTGTTTTTATGGAACATATTTTACCTTTCTCAGCTGTAAAAGCAGGGTCAGTTTACGCCCTGAACCGCCAGTCTCTCGATCACGTCCTGTCCTTTGGCGGTAAGGGCAAGACTTCCCCCTTCGAAAGCAGACTTCATAGCCCTCATAGGGCCAAAGCCTGCGAGCGGAATATCGTAATCGATGCGGATAAAGCCGCGTTTTTCAAGCACAGAAAGCGCCAGCGGCACGATTTTTCTCATCCATGTCCGGAAATTCCAGACAGAACGGTTCGCCGGTCCGCGAGTTCAGGCCGACGGGCAGGAACGGACAGACTGCCAGCTCGCGCAGGATGTCGATCTCGGCCGGATGGAGCGTGATCGCGCCGCCCTTCCCTGCGCAGCCGGAGCAGCCGCCGCCCGGGCAGCCGGCGCAGTTACCGCCGCAGCAGCTCATCGGCAGACCTCCCATCCTTCGGCACGCCGCAGATCGTGCCGCCGCCAACGACCGTATCACCGTCGTACAGCACCGCTGCCTGACCGATCGCCGGCCCGCGCTGCGGCTCGTCGAACGTCAGCAGGATGCGGCCGCCGTCCAGCGGCGAGGCCACGGCCGGCTGTTCCTTCTGCCGGTAGCGCAGCTTTGCCTTGACACGCATTTCGCCCGTCAGTCCGGGAACGGAAATCCAGTTCATGTCGCGGACGATGACGCGCGTCGCGAACAGCGACTCCACCGGCCCGACGGTCACGGTATTCTTTTCCATGTCCTTCGAGCAAACGTAAACGCGGTCGCCCATCGGCAGACCCAGACCGCGGCGCTGACCGATGGTGTAGCGCACCGCGCCGGCGTGCGTGCCGATCTTTTTTCCGTTTTCGTCAAAGAAAATCGCCGGACGGATAGCGTTTTCCGGTGTATTGCTCCTTCCGCTTGATCCTCCAAACCACGGAAGTAGCTTCTGTCTCTCTTGTTGTAGATAGCGTCGTACAGCGGAACCAAGTCAGGATGTTTTTTACGTATATAGTCAAGGATGTCTTTTTTGAATCCGCCTCGCAGGTTTAGATTTTCTAACCATATCAGGTCGCATTGATTTCTGACCTGATGGAAGATAGCCTCAAAATCCGTGATACCCGGAAAGAAAGGGGCAATAAAGCAGACGGTGCGAATGCCCGCATCATAGATCTGTTTCATGGCATTCAGCCGCCGCTTGATGCTGACGGCATCGTCCATATCATTTTAAAAGCCTTCGTCCAATGTATTGATCGACCAAGAAACAGTGACCTTTCCCATTCTTTCAGAAGGTCGATGTCACGTATTACCAAGTCTGACTTGGTACAGATGAGAATTTCCGCCTCACTGCCCCGAAGCTGCTCAAGAAGCTTTCGGGTGTTCTGAAACTGAGCCTCCTGGGGCAGATAGCCATCGGTCACCGAGCCGATGACTACGCGCTGCCGGCGTACTTCCGCGGGTTTTTGATTGCCGGCCAATATTTCACATCCAGAAAAGTACCCCAAGGCTCAGTATGGCTGGTGAACCGCTTCATGAACGAAGCATAGCAGTACTTGCAGCCATGGGTACAGCCCACATAAGGATTGACGGAATAGCCTCCCACCGGAAGGGTGGATTTTGTCATAATATTTTTGGTTTCTACATCCTGAATCAGAATGCTGCTCTCTTTCACTTCTGCCATGTCTTCTGTTCCTCCAATACCCGGCAAAAGCCGGGGGCAACTCCTGTACCATTCTTTCCTCGCCGATGATAGAAAGCAGATCTTCTTTCATGAACACCGGGATGCCCAAGTGTGTGAGCCTGATGGTCAAATTCCGTACCCACTCCGGTTCGGATACGGTTTTACCCTTCCTGCGTCCGGTCTCAGTACCGATGACGATCCATTCGATGCCGGTAAGATCTACCATGCCAACATCATCAAACATAGGTTCAAAGGTCACATGATAGTGTCCGCCATGGATATGCTCCCGTAAAGTCCGGATACGGTTTTTCTCTTTGCTGGAGGTAACAGTTACACCAAACCAAGCATTCTCTAGGGTAGTGGAAAACACAATATCCTCCGGTCGCTTGGTCAAAAACAGATACTGATGCTGTGGGTTTTCAGCCATTTTAGAAAATATCTGATTCCGCCATTCCGGATTCCAGTGGGCAAAATCACTCATGCCGGTGAGCAGGAAGTTTTGAGGACGCATCTTCTCCATCAGCCGCAGCTTATTGGAAAAAACTCCGGCTTTTCAAAGTCGTCGATCATGTGAAACCGGCGGACATTGTTTCTGGCGTAGCAGTAGCTGCAACCAATAGTACAGCCAATCACCAGATTCATGTTTTGAATACAGTCTTTGATACAAACAGCCACCGCTGACATCTCCTTACCGTTTTAAGATTTAGCCTTCTGCCGCAGGTGCAACTTTCCCGAAGCCGTTCCAGGCATACAGGCCCTTCTTGTCCTCATTGCCCAGGAACTTGTCCACCTGACAGATGTGCAGGATATGGTCGCCCACCTCCACCGACTGCTGCAAGGTAGCCACCATCGCCAGCCGGGTGTCCGCCGGAATCTGGATGTCACTGCCCTCTACAGCCATCATCTCGATGTTGTTAGCGGCCACCTTGTCGATCTCGGCACCGGTAGATGCTCCGCAGGCCATTACTGCGCCTGCCAGACTCTCACATGGAACAGTGACAATGACTTTGCCGGTCTCCCGCACACGCTTACCGGTGTGGGACTGTTTGCCAGTGGCGAAACCCACCATAGGCGGATTGAAGGAGAGGTAAGACACAAAGCAAATGGGAGCCAGGTTCGTAGAACCATCCTCCTTTTTAGAGCAGATCAATGTCAGCGGATTGGGGGAGGTCAGAACAGTAGCCTCCATAATGTTCAGTTCTTTCATATCATTCAGACCTTTCTAAGAAATTTCAGTCGTTGACTGCATGGCCAACCAGTGATATATTTATTATACTTGACAGCAATTTTTGTTCAAGTACGCAAATTATTTGTACCTGGTATCAAAAAATATACTGCAAAAGACGAGGAAAGATCCAATTATGACTTATGAAGAATTCAAAGAAAAGGTTGGCAGTGTCATTCTAACCGATGATGGAAACTGCCCGGTCACGCCGGTGGTTCAAATGCTGCAGGGCAAATGGAAACTCCAAATCCTCTATGAACTGTGTATCAAGTGTCCCATGCGGTTTGGGGAACTGAAAAAAGTTCTCAAACCCATTACCAACACAGCCCTGACCAACGCCCTCAGAAGGAGCTGGAAGCGGATGAATTGGTTCAGCGTATCCAATATAATGAAATGCCTCTGCGAGTGGGTACTCCCTCACCGAGAAAGGTCGGGACCTGCTGCCGGTCTTTTACGCCATTTCCCAATGGGGAATGAAATATATACCATGATCCTAACTATATTAATATCTGCCTGATAATAGCCGGGAGGCATTGGCAATTTGGGCCAACTTCCCGGCTTTTTATGCATTTTCTACCGCTGCGAAGACTTCAGAAAGCAAATTGATTCATGAGAGTTGATAACTCCCACCGCCTGCAAATAGGCATAGATGATTATGGTCCCAACAAACTTCATGCCCCGCTTTTTCAAATCTTTTGAGACGGCATCCGATAATGGTGAGCTAACCTTGTCTACTTCTCGGATGATTTTTTTCTCTGTCCAGTGCCATAAGTATCGGTCAAAACTGCCCCACTCTTGCTGTATCTTTTGAAACACTTGTGCGTTGACCACTGCAGCTCGTATTTTCAGCCGGTTACGGATGATTCCAGAGTCCGCTTGCAGAGCCGTCAATTTTTCTTCGCTATAAGATGCCACTTTCCGTAAATCAAACCCGTCAAAAGCACGGCGAAACGCTTCCCGTTTATTTAAGACACATTCCCAGGTGAGGCCTGCCTGAAAATTCTCCAAAATCAACATTTCAAACAGCATATGGTCATCGTGGACCGGTCTGCCCCATTCGTCGTCATGGTATCGCAGATAAGTGGTATTAGCCGGGTTCACCCAATGGCATCGGATCTTTCCATCTGCCCATTGCATTTTACTCTGCCTCCAAGAGAAAAATAACAGGCCGGATGCCGTCTGGACATGCAAACGCACCAATCGTATCATCATTCAGCCAAGTGCCAGTGGGTTGTACCATTTGGCCTTCGGACAACCGCTGCATTTGTATAGTCATTTTGAACCTGCTCCGAAATCGTCATACCTCACACGCCTCCCGGAGAGCAGGCAGCAGCTCATCCAGCCGCCCGTCCAGTCCGAAGGACTTCTCTTTGATATTGTCCGCAATGTAGGCCACCAGGCGCATCATCGGGGCCTTGATCAGCTGATTGCGCCAGCCAATGCCCAGCTCCAGAACCACCAGTTTCTTCCCGTGGTAGGTTTTCAGAAAGTTTTGGAACCGTGCCTGGGCAGCGGCATCCGGGATCATTCTCTGACCCGCACCCATGTGGATGTCCATGGGACCGCCACACTTGGGACAACGCGGCACCAATTCTGTAGGTACATGGCCGCCCTGTTCGGCAGCCGGATAATTTTTCGACCACCTCTAAACTTGAATAGAGGGTGTCGTGGCAGGGGCGGGCACACTGCATCGTAAACCAGTTACCCTCAATCTCATAGATTTTCGTCGGATCGAAGCCACACAGTTCAAAGTGACCTTCTCCGTTTGATGTGACGACAAAGTAATCTTTTTCTCCTACAATGTCCTTCAAATCGTTCATCACCGGCGTAGGCTGGTACTGCCCGCAGTAATGATGGATGAGCCGAGCCCAGAAGGCCCACTTTTCCTCCTCGCTGGACCATCCGGTCATCATACCCTGCAAAATACAACGTAAGCCGTATTTTTGTTTGAAATCCCCAAACAATTCATCAAAGGCTGCATTGTCCGCAAACAAACGCAGTCCTTCGGTGATGGACAGGCCGTTACTGGCCCCGATCAGGATAGCGTCCGCTTCTCTGATTTTTTCCGCAATAGGGTTCCAATCAATCATATTCGTTCGCTCCTTTTCTATTTTATGGTTGCTGCGATGGATCGCTCCTGTCGGAGGGCAGCCAGAGTTTCCGCCAAATCTCCTTGCAGATACAGGCTGCGTCCCCGCAGATGCTCTGGCCTATGAGCTGCCTCTCGATTAAGACATGCATAAAAAACGTTTTCGTTTTTAGACAGTAAGTTCCCAGAAGGGTAGTTTGATGATACTGGGTGTCATCTCCCCCACGCCAAGTTCCAACAGCAGGACTTTTTTTGTCAGACTGATCCATTATCCAATGTCGCAGGAATCTATGGTAGCGATGCAGACTATCCTGCCAGAAGGTTCCCTCCAGAAAGGTATCATCTCGTACCCTGGGGCACCAGCACTCGCCCGCAATCCGGACAACGAGGAACAGCCTCCTCCGGCAGGCGAACGCCTGCCAAGCAATCAGTCAGTTTCTTCACCAGTTCGCGGTTTTCCCCAATGTCATCCCGGCAGGGCTGGCTGCATTGGCAGTAGCTAAAGTCTCCCTGAAAGGCGCAAATTTGTTTCTGGGGAAATACTCGAAAAACTGCTGATCCACATTGGTAGTCAGAACAAAAGCAGGTTTGTCCGCAACAAGCGCCTGCAGGTCCAGATAGGGCTGCCCAGTAGGGGCTTCCCACATGAAGCGGATATATTGACTGTAATACCCCCACTGTTCCCCATAGCTGGAAAAGCAATGGTAGAATCCAGCCAGCGGAGAGGTAAAGCCATACTGTTCGCGAAAGGGAGCCAATGCCTCCGAAAGTGCCGGGGACCAATGGTAGTGGTCGTATCCAGCCGCGCTTGACAGGCCGGAGCCGCCTCCGATCACAACAGCATCTGCTTGATCAATACGCTCGGCAAGTTCCTGAAGCACCGCTTGGTTTCCAACCCTCATCGATCGTTATCTCCGCTGCCCATGGTATCCCGTGCATCCCGTAGCACTTGAGCAATGTCGGCCACAATGGTCATGCCCTTGTCCTCCAACTGCTTGGGCAGGAAGTTATACTTGTTGTTGACAGCAATATATCGAGCATGTGGAAATCTGAGAGTCATGTTCCAGAAAGGCTCCTGGATAAACATGGGAGTCATTCGGCCCACGCCCAGCTCCAGGAACAGAATTTTGCTGTCTTTGTGTTCCAGTACGTAGCGAGAAATTTTTTCGTACTGTTCTTCGTATTTCTTTCCTTGCAGAAAATTCCCATATCCTCGCACCCAGGGGAATGCCTCGCCGCCGCAGTGGGGGCATCGGGGAATAAGATCCGTGGGAATCTTCGTGTCACTCCCCATAGCGGCTACCATATCAGCCACCGGCTTTACCGCATCCCAAGTGTCATCGGTACAACAGGTGGCACATTGGAAGAAGCGGTGATCCCCTGGATTTCTGCCACCTTCTCCTCCGGGTAGAGTTTGACAAACTGGGTATCCTGGTTAGTGGTAAGGATAAAGAAGTCCTTGCCTTTCAGCAAAGCGTCTAAATCCAGATAGGGATGACGCACAGGTACGGTCTGGGTGGTGTGAAGGAAAGTGGCAAGATACCCCCAATACTCCTCCCTTGTCTTCCATGGGTGCATCATCCCTGCAAAAGCACCTTTGAAGTGGTACTTCTCGGCAAAAAGGTCGGAAGTATTTGCGGTAGGAGTCGTTGTCCTCGTAGTAAAAATCTCCACCACCGGCAGCGGACAGGCCGGAGGCCCGCCCACTACCACACAGTCAGCTTCCTTTATCTCCTGTACCAAACGATGGATCTGTTCGCTATACGGCAGCGGCTTTTTGTCAGTCAGCTGATAAGGCGTACTGCCGGAAGCATAGATATGATAGTACTTGGAATAATTCATCTGGGTCTGCATGACCAGATCATCATAGAAGTTCATTTTCACCATTCCTTTTCATGTGGGTGTTATTTTTATTCTTACTTCAAATCATATTAACATTCCCTTGCATCACTGTCAATATGCTGTTATAATAAAAATAACACCAAAGTAAAAAAGGAGATCAGGCCATGAAATATCCAACTCGCCTTAGCGATGCTGTTCACATTCTGGCTTTTATCGCTCTGTACCCAGACTGCGACCTGACCAGTAACAAACTGGCAGAGAGTGTTCAGACAAATCCTGCCTATGTGCGCCAGCTCATGTCCGCCTTGCGGAAGGGAGGACTGCTGGTCAGCGTGAAGGACATCCCCGGCCCGCTCTGGCACGTGAGCCGGAGAGAATCACCCTGCTGGACGCCTACCGGGCGGTGGAGGGCAACAAGCCCCTACTCCATCAGGACATCCACACCAACCCTGCTTGTGGGTAAATATCCAACTGGTGCTGGGATTTTTACTTGGACATTCAAAAAACAGCGGAACAAAAAATGCAGGAAATCACTTATCCTCCCAGGCTCCAAATCTGCCACGGCAAGATCCAAAAGTGCCATGCCAGTAGAATCAAACACCGTGATGTCGGTATCGCTTTTACGACCCGCAGCCTTTCCAAGAATGAGATCACCAAGCTCTCCACAGATTCGATCTTCAGACAATATGCCCTGCTTCAAGGGAATCTCAATTTCTCCGGCGTTCCTGCAGTGTTCGAGGTCGTCCACAAAAACAATGGCATCCTCAAAAATTTGGGAATCAATTTCTTCTTTGCCCGCCATATCAGCACCAATACAGGAAAAATGTGTGCCGGGTTTGACCCATTCTTTTTGAATCAGCGGGGTGTGGGAAGGCGTGATTGTGATGATAATGTCGCTGTCGGATACGGCTTCTTTCAAATCAGAAACTCCTTCGAAGGTTACCGAGGCTGCCTCAATTGCAAAGTCGGTTTGCAGCATTGCGCGAATCTTCGACGCAAATGCAGCAGCATGTCCTGCGTTATGCGGATTGGCGATCCGGATCGTTTCCAGCGTGGGAAACACCTTCAGCAACGCAGCAATCTGGAAAGGTGCCTGATTTCCGGTGCCGACGATCAAAGCGTTCCGGGAATTCTTTCTGGCCAGATATTTTGCACCAATGGCTCCTGCCGCACCAGTGCGCATTCCGGTCACAGAGGAGCCGTCCACAAGGCCAAGCGGCATACCGGTTTCCGAGCTGAACACAGCAATCAGACCCACAAGATCCGGCAGGCCTTTTTGCACATTTGCTTCCATGAACGCAACCGTCTTGTGGCCGAAAATATGCTGTTCCGGCAGATAACCGGATTTAATATCCATATCTGCATGGCCGGGGTCGAATTCATAGAAAATGGTAGGCCATACAACGGTTTTTGTCTTGACTTTTCAGCTTATAAACATTCTCTGTGCATTGGATCGCATCTTCCATCGAAAGATTTTTTCGAACTTCTTCTGCGGAAATATAGGGAATATTCATCGGGGTTCTCCTTTCTTTTTTACCGGGTTTTCATTGCGATATACTCGCTGATGGCCTTGAGGCCATCGATCAGATCCTGCTTTCCGTAGGCATAACCGATGCGCATACTGTGCGGCACTTCAAAGCAGTCACCGGGAGTCACAAACGCGCCGGTCTTCTTGTACATTTCTTCGCAGAATTCGTAGGAAGAAATGTCCATATCATAATAAACCAATGCCGTAGTGCCGGCTTTCGGCTTTACATAGCTGACGTGCGGTTCGCTGCCGACCCAATCGTCCAGAATCTGCAAATTCTCCCGGACGATCTTTCGGCTGCGTTCCAGCAGCTTATCGCGGTGCTTTAGCGCAGCTGCTGCCAGCATTTCATCGAATACACCGCAGCTCACAAGATTATAATCCCGATGAGAAAGGCAGCTCTTTACAACGCTCATATCGTGCGTTGCAATCCAGCCAAGCCGAAGACCAGCCAGAGAAAAACCTTTGACATACTGCTCACCGAAATGCCCTTTTCATACAGATCCACAATGGAAGGACACCAGCCATCTTCCTGTGAAAGGTAACGATAGACTTCATCGCACAAAATCCAGGCATCTGCGGAACGCGCAATCTCCACGATCTCCCGGAGTATCTGCTCAGACATCAGCGCACCCGTAGGATTGTTAGGGTTATTGATGCAGATCATTTTTGTTTTCAGGTGTCACCAAACGGCGCAGTTTTCTAAGTCCGGCAAAATAATTGTTTTCCTTACTCAGATGAAGGATCTGAACATCTGCTCCATAGGATTCCGGGATGGAATAAAGCTGCTGATATGTCGGCATGATACTCACTACACGGTCACCGGGAGAGATCAGCGAATAGAATACATGATGGTTTGCTCCGGATGCCCCATGGGTCGGCACAATATTTTCAATGTTCAGCGTTTTGTAAAGGCCGCAGACACCTTTACGGAATTCTGGCAAACCCTCAATATCGCCATAGCTCAGACGGCGTGCGCACAAACGATTCAAAAATTCCGTCTTATCTTCCCCTGTCAGCTCAAATAGATCGTTCATACTGATGGAGTCCACACATGTTTCAGCGATGTTATACTTTGGCACCGACCTCCCAGGCGTTCATCCATTCTTCTACGGCAAACGGCTTGATTTTCATTGCTTTTTCCTCCTTGTAATGGTACATGATAAAAAAGAAAAGGGCACACAGAGCTTTTTCCTTATAACATGGTGAACCATGCCGTACCTACGGAAAAACTCTGTGTGCCTCCCACCCCTTTGGCCTCCACCCGGTGGTGGAGAGGGTTTCAGTACTATTCAAGTTTCTTAGAAAACTTTATAATACTATTCACAAGCTGCACATCGTCAAGACAGGACTTCAAACGGCAACTTGCCGTCCGAAAACGCACAATCATTTTTCTATCCGGCCACTTAAAAATCTCCGGAACTTCCTAAATGCTTTTCCTTATGGGTAAACATCATTGACAAACCTACACGTATCGTAGACAAATTCCGGTTCTTCAATGGCTTAAATATTTCGTTTCAGTACATCCGATGCAGAAACAGCAGATATACGCCTTCCTCCAGATGCTTACGCAAAAACACATAATATGCTGCTTTATCTCAAATACTCCGTAAAGAATGCGTTGAGCTTTTCAAACGGAATGATGTCCATCTGATCGTAAAGGTCAGTGTGGTTTGCACCGGGGATAATGAGCAATTCCTTGTTATCGCCGGTCAGCTTGCTGTACGCTGTTTCGCTGAAATAGCGGGAGTGCGCCTTCTCCCCGTGTACCAGCAGTACGGCAGAGCGGATCTCGCTGCTATATTGCAAGATCGGCATATTCAGGAACGACAGCGAAGACGTCACATTCCAACCGCCGTTGGAATTTAGGCTGCGGGGGTGGTAGCCTCGCGGAGTCTTATAGTAGGCATAATAGTCCTTTACAAACTGCGGTGCGTCCTCCGGCAGCGGATCAACTACGCCACCCGCCAGCGCATAGCTTCCGCTTTTATAATCCTCGATGCGCTGTGCATTCATGGCTTTTTTCTTCTCAAAGCGTGCCTGCTCAGAATCCTCAGCATCAAAATATCCGTTGGCCGTTACACGGGTCATGTCGTACATGGTCATAGCCGCAGTAGCTTTGATGCGGGTGTCAATGGCGGCGGCATTGAGCGCCATGCCACCCCAGCCACAGATACCGATGATACCGATGCGCTCCGGGTCAACGTTCTCCTGCACGGAGAGGAAGTCTACCGCTGCGCAGAAATCCTCGGTGTTGATGTCCGGCGAAGCGACATAGCGGGGCATACCGCTGCTCTCGCCGGTGTAGGACGGATCAAAGGCAATCGTCAAGAAGCCAAGCTCTGCCATTTTCTGTGCGTACAGACCGGAGGACTGCTCCTTTACCGCGCCGAATGGACCGCTGACGGCAATAGCGGGCAGCTTGCCCTCCGCGCCCTTCGGCGTATACATATCCGCCGCCAATGTGATGCCATATCGGTTGTGAAAGGTTACTTTCTTGTGATCCACCTTGTCGCTTTTCAGGAACACCTTATCCCATTCCTGTGTCAGATTCAGTTTTTCCATATTCAGACCTCCTTGCCTGTTGCCTTAAAATATGCTGTGTTGTCCACAGCTTCCAACCATTCATTGGAGGTTTCATCCCCCGGAACCTCTACCGCCAGATGAGAGAACCAGGTATCCGGTGCTGCGCCGTGCCAGTGCTTTACCCCACCGGAATATTTACCACATCGCCGGAACGAAGTTCCTGTGCCGGTTTTCCCCATTCCTGATAGTAACCTCGACCAGCCACACAAACGAGGATCTGTCCGCCGCCGCTTTTGGCGTGATGAATGTGCCAGTTGTTACGGCAGCCCGGTTCAAAGGTCACATTGTAAATACCAACCTGCTGCGTAGAAAGCGGTGCGAGATAGCTTTGCCCGATAAAGTATTTCGCAAAGTCGTCATTGGGTGCACCGATGGGAAAGACCATTTCATTCTGATGCTTGGCTTTTGCGTCGGCAGCATCGTCCTCCGCCCATACCTCCTTTGCCATACGGAAGGCCGCCCACGCCTTGGGCCAGCCCGCATAAAATGCCGCATGAGTCAGGATTTCCGCAATTTCCGTTTTGGTTACACCATTGTTCTTTGCTGAAATCAGGTGGTACTGAAAAGACGAATCCGTCAGTCCTTGTGCCATCAGCGCCACCACTGTTACAATGCTGCGGTCTCGCAGGGAAAGCTTGTCTTCCCGGCTCCACACCTGCCCAAACAGCACATCATCATTCAATTCCGCAAATTTAGGAGCAAATTTCCCCAAAGTATCTCTGCCTGCCGTTTGTTTGATTGCCATAGCTCAGACCTCCTTGCCCATCTGATAGGCGTGCTCCAGTACAACATGACCTGCGATCTCTCCCACGTCGTTTACGCCGCCTGCAAACACTGTGCCAACCAGCGCACAGCGGGGGAAGCAGTCTACCCAGCCCTGCACGGCCTTCTCTGTGCCCGCAAAGGTTTCCGGTGTGTTCTCTGCCGCCGTTGCCAGCAAGTAGGCTTTCGTAAAGGCGTAGTCCGTATCGAACAGCGGGTTGGCGCGGTCCAGCATCGTCTTGAGCTGACCGCTGACGCAGTAATAGTAGACAGGTGTTGCGAACACCAGCACATTTGCATCGTGCATTTTGGCGGCAATTTCCACGGCATCGTCCTGGATGACGCAGTGCCCCAACTTCAGGCAGGCGAGGCAGCCCTTGCAGAAGCCAACCTGCTTTTCTCGCAGATACACAGTTTCTACCTGATGGCCCACCGCCCGTGCACCCTTGGCAAACGCTGCCGCCAGCGTTTCGGAGTTGCCGCCCTTACGGGGACTTGAAGAAATGATCAGTACCTTTTTATTCATCGTAGAACACTCCTTGCATTTTTATATTCTCTGTGTTATTCTCATAGTAATGCCTAAACCTAACTTTAGGTCAAGATGATTTTTTTGAAAATTTTTAGAAGGGATATTTATGTATTCAATTGGACAGGTGGCAGAGATGTTCGGATTGCCTATCTCCACGCTGCGCTATTATGACAAACAGGGACTTTTTCCGAACATGGAACGGGTGTCCGGCATCCGCAAATTCGGTGACACGGAGATTGAAGCACTCCGGGTCATTGAATGTCTGAAAAAGGCTGGCATGGAGATCAAGGACATCCGGCAATTCATGGATTGGTGTGCTGAAGGGTCCGTCCACCTATCCACAGCGCAAGGCCATGTTTGAGGAGCGGAAAGCCCACATGGAAGCCGAGATTGCGCACATGAACCGGGCACTGGATATGCTGAAATTCAAGTGCTGGTATTATGAGCAGGCAATCCAAGACGGCAGCGAGGACAGACTAAAGGCACTGATTCC
>VOFC01003435.1_pt1 | contig 42421 bp, 67 predicted proteins | sample 5384161 | NCBI WGS metagenome assembly VOFC01 (sample SAMN12384722, study PRJNA508395) | human gut metagenome | isolation source: healthy gut B | host: Homo sapiens
CTCCTAGTATCATTATATATTCTTTTTATTTTTGAGTTCAAGTTTTTAAAAGAAAAAAGGACTTTACAGCCCTTTTAAAGTAAAAAATATAAACTTCAATTACTAACAGAAACAATATTCATAAGATTTCATGCATCGGCATCATCACATTACTTTGCTTTAGAGGAATGATTCGTTTCTTCACTCATTCCTCCATTTGTATTTTTTAATCCGTTAACCATATCTGCAACAATTTTTTCAGCCAGTACTTCACTATCTAACGTTTTAGGTACTGTTTGATTAGTAGATAAAGATGCTTGCTCAGTCTTAGACTTTTCACGTTGCTCTTTTTCACGAATAATTGCTTTTTGATATCAACATCATCTTTCCATTCTTCGCCTAAATAAACATTCGATTTGTTTGAATTGCTTGCAAAACAAATTGCTTATCTTGTTTTAATGTAGGATCCGCATCTATCATGACATATTCACATGCTTTGATAGCTTCAAGCATGAATTCTGGATTCTTTTCTTAACTCAGCACTGGCGCTTCGAAGAGGAGTGCCGGAATCTTCAATTTCATTTAATTCGTTAAAATCGGTTTGAGAATCTTTTCTATATTCATCAACCAGATTATTAAATGATTGAATTGCTGTCATAACAACCGCTGGATTATTTTTACTTCAGCACCAGCATATTCCAAAAACACTATAATTTTGTTGTACAGCCGTCATTACAAATTCAGGGGTTAGATTTCAGTTCTTCACTAGCATATTCCAAAGCAGCACCATTTGGTTTTAAAGCCGCCATAACAATTTCGGGATTATTTTTTAAATTTTTACTGGCATACTGTAATGCAATACCATAACTTTTGGCTACGGCAAGCATAACAATTTCTGGGTTATTTTTCAACTCGTCACTCGCAAATCGCAAAGCTAAACCATTTAGATTTACAACCTTCTTAACAAATTCGAAATTTGATTTTATCTCATCACTTGCATATTGCAAAGCTTGGTGATACTGTTTTACGGCTGCCATAACAATTTTAGAATCAGATTTTAATTCTTCACTAGCATATTCCAAAGCAAGACCATTTTGTTTTACGGCTTCTAACATAAACTCTGGATTAGATTTCATTTCTTCGCCAGCATATTCCAAAACATTATAATTCAGTTTACAGCCTCTAGCATAAACTCTGAATTGATTTCAAATCTTCGCTAGCATATACCAAAGCAAAACCATTTTGTTTTATGGCCTCTAAAATGATTGTAGGATTAGACCTCATCTCTTCACTAGCATATTCCAAAGCAAGACCATTTTTGTTTTACGACTTCTAACATAAACTCTGGATTAGATTTCAATTCTTCACTAGCATATTCCAAAGCATGATAATTTTGTCTTACAGCTGCCATAACAACTTCAGGATTATTCTTCAGCTCTTCACTAGCAGTTTTTAAAGAAACTTTTCTTAATTCATTTAATCTAGGATCATTATGCCAACCGCATCCCTCGACATTTCCGTAAACAGCAAATCATCTTTCGTTAACATTTCATGATTTTGATACTTATTATACACAGTAGTTAACATTTTGTGTCATGAAGACGTTTTTATATTTATCTCGGTGGGAAAATCTTTAATCTCTTCTTCTGCATAACCCACCAAAGTTTGGTTCAACAAGCCTTTCGATTCTTGCAATTCCTCTAATTTCACCAATTTGATTCTCTTTCCATCCATTCGATTGCTAAACGGATTAGTCGCCCTCCTTTTCATCATACGTATAGTAAACATAAAGTCCTCCAGCAAGTTGTTTTTACAAGTATCTGCTCCAGCCGTACACCAACCAGTATTTTTCCCTTGCAAAGACTCCCATAATGGATGGTAATCACTTCCCCATATCGTACTTTTTCCAACACCAGCCGTATTTGCATTAAACATGATTTTTCTTCTTTATGCTGTTTTCAATAGAAGAGTATATATTTTTTGAAAGTTTCCATTCTCCACTAATTGTTGAAAATTTTCTTCAACTTGTTCTTGATTGACACTTTGAACAATCATATCGATTACTTTAGCCAAAAACCTCTTGATTTAAGTCTACAAATGGTGCAACCGTACTTTTATCTCTTCTTTTATATACCTCATTTTTATTATCATATGCGCCAATATTTAACATTCCCTGAAATGCCCAATATTTTGCCCAAGTTGGAAAGAATCTTGCATCTTTCATACTTAAATAATCAATCCACTTATCTAAGGATGTTTTGATCCCGTAAGAATTGTTTGAATATGTTGTTGTTTCAATCGTTCATTTAGATGAATCCATATTGTTCAAAATACTGAGAATCTAAAAAACTGCCAATATTTATCAGATATATTTTCTGGTTTGATTACATAATGGTCATAATAAAACTTTTTAAAGATCGAATTCCTGTATCCGTTCGGATGATTCATCACTTTTTCATGAACTCGTTCCAAGCGGTCTAAATACTTTCAACCCTTTCTCGCTCGGTTTATCGCTAGAGATGCAGTATGCATGACAACATCACTCATATGCATGTCTTTATAAAGACGATGTAAAACTCTTGTCCCGCTTTTTCTCCATACCTAACACTCCAATCTATTTTAAGAATACCATAATTGCTTCTGAAAAGATATATCATTTTAAAAATATCCACAATTTCTTGTGGATATTTTATTTGAAATTATATTTTATGCACAATGGTTGTGAATAATTAATCGTGGAAACAACTTCTACCAATAAATTCCCTTAAGATAGAATCATCTGGAATATCTTCCGATGGAATCGGTAAGAAAAATTGCAACATATCGATTAATCGTTTTGCTTCGTCATAGTATGGAGAATCGACTGGAACCGAATAAAGGAGCGGTTCAGCATATGTTTTAAGAACTCCAATTTCATAACTCAAAGCCGTATTGAATGTATAATCCGCATAATCTTGGCAAGGGAAAATGTATTTTTCTTCGCCTTCTGACACTTTGCCATGAGGCAAGGGTATAATCTACACCGTGTCCACGAGTGCGGTTATCTCTCACTAATCTTCTTAAAAGACGATTATCTGTCGTCGAAATTCTCGTTAAGTTATCGATATTCAATTCAATTAATGGTGACAAATATACTTTTATATTTTTATTGGCTGAATATTTGTCAAAAAATCTTTGGATTCAATCCGTGAATTCCTTCAATCATTAAAATGTCGTTACTTTCTAACTTCATATGATTTTTAAATTCTTTCATGCCAAGTAAGAAATTGAAAGTCGGAGTCAATACTTCTTCTCCTTTTTTAGTAATTTTGAAATCTGTTCATCAAACAAATTCAAATCGATTGCTTCTAAACATTCATAATCCGGTTTCCCATCTGGACGAATAATACTATCTTTATTATCTCTAAAATAATCGTCCATCGAGATTGTCTTTGGATGAAGTCCAAAACTCTCTAGATACATAGCAAGTTTTCTACATGTAGTCGTTTTGCCAGATGAGGAAGGGCCAGATAACAATACAATTTTTAATTCGTCTTTCCTACTGTGAATCTGTTTGGCAAGTTGTAACAAACGATTACTCTGCAACACTTCATCGATTCGAATAATGTCAGCAATTTTACCAGTTGAAACCTTTTGTTTAAGTCTGCTACATTATCTAAACTCATCAACTCTTTCCAAGAACGATACTTTTTCAAACACTTCGAACATTTGCTTATGTTCTTGATACGGTTCAATTTTTCTCCATATATGGCGTTGGGAATTGTAATACAAGCCCAGTCTCTGTAACGTAAGTTAAATCGAAATCTGTAAATGCATCGGTAGAAACTGGCATCATGCTGTATAGATATTCATACATATTTCCTAATTTATATAACGTAATATACGTATTGGTCGTATAATTTAATAATTTTACTTTAGAATCGTTATGGATATTTTTAAAGTATTCGATCGCATCCATTCTAGATACGTTTATTTTCTCAATTGGCAAAGCTTGACTGATTAGCTGGTTCATTTTCACTTTGACATCCATCAACTCTTCTTTCGTAATGGCACGTGATGTTTCAATGTATATGCCCTTATCGATAGAATGTAAAACTTTCAATGCGAAATGATTTCCAAAAAGAGATTTGCAAGCATAATTAGCAAGTAGAATCAAACCGTTCACATAAATTCGATTGGCAAATGTATCGTTTAAATCACAAAACTCAATTTGACAAGAATACCGAATGTGATGAAATAACTCTTTGTATCTACCATCAATCTTAGCGACTAAAATCTTTTGTTTAAATTTTTCTTGATATCGCTTACTGAGTTCTAATAAAGTACTTCCTTTTTTCTACTACATCAGGTTCGCCATCTACCCAAATCTTAATGTCGTTCATATTTTCACCCTCTATTTTATTCTAGGGATATTATAGCATATTTGTTACTTTCTTTTGTATATTTTTTATCACATTAGACTAAGATAGAATAGGTGATTTTATGAATCTAGTACCAATCGTAGTAGAAAACGAACAAAATGGAGAACGTTCTTACGACTTGTATTCGAAGTTACTAGCAAGTCGCATCGTATTTATTAACGGCGAAATTAACGACTCTGTTGCCAGTACAGTAATTGCAGAACTACTGTATTTAGATTCCTTATCAAACGATGATATCAGTATTTACATCAATTCCCCAGGTGGAATGGTTACGGCCGGATTTGCCATATACGACACGATGAATTTTATCAAAAGTGATGTTTCAACCATCGGCATGGGACTTTGTGCCAGCATGGCTGCATTCTTACTTTCATCCGGCCAAAAAAGGAAAACGTTACTTACTTCCCAATGCTGAAGTCATGATTCATCAACCACTTGAGGTGCCCAAGGACAAGCCACAGAAATTAAAATCGCATCGGACCATATTTTAGAAAAACGAAAACAAAATTAAATAAGATTTTAGCCAAAAACACCGGTCAAAAACTGACTAAAATTATGAAAGATACCGAACGAGACCATTATTTAGACGCAAAAAGCCAAAGAATATGGCTTAGTGGATCACATCATTCACTCTTAGAATCTTCTTGTGCTTTTAAGCGATTATAAAACTCCTTAATTTTACGAAAACGATGATTGATGCCCGACTTCGTAATCGGATGCCCAGTTTCCAATGAGATAATGTCACTCAGTTCCTTTGTCGAACTTTCTGGATACTTTAATCTGTATTGAGCCAGTTCCAACGTTTTTTTCATCTAATAAATCGAGACCGACCTTCTCTTCGATATATCGAATTTGTTTCACTTGTGTCAATGCCGTTTCCACGACCTTATCCATGTTCGCTTGCTCCATATTATTTAATCGATTGGTCATGTTCATGTTGTCACGATAAATTCGAATATCCTCAAAATACAACAAGGCTTGGTTGTTTTGAATAATCCGCAAAAAATCGGATATTTTTTCTGCTTCTTTTAAATATACCATGTATCCTTTCTCACGAGTAAGCACTTTCGCATTCAACAAAAACGATTCAGTAACGACTGAACGAATTCTGCTTCTTCAATCGTATCGATAGAAAACTCCAAATGATAACGCGAGGTTTTCGGATCGTTGATACTTCCCTTAGCCAAAAACGTTCCTCTCAAATATGCCCTGGCATCATCGAAAGAACTCGTAATGTAATCTTTAGGCACAACCATATAATATCCATTTTCACTATAAACGGACAAATCTTCTAAAATCAAATCCACTTTCGAATCGATTGTCATCAAATAAAGAGAATTCTTAGCAAAATTATTGTTCTTTTTTTGAACGAAAGATAAATTCACTTGATAACATTCTTTTACCAAAAAAAATTCGTTTGACGATATTCGCATTTTCTGTTAATAAATCGATTTTCTTCCCATCATAGACGGCATTGTTTCGAAAGAATGCGGATAGTTCTGCAATCATCTGTGACTTATCCTCATCGATGTGACAGATTTCATTTTTACGTTTGTAGCAAAAGACATAACATCTCCTCCAGTTTTTTTATTTTATCACAAAAGAAAGACAAATAAAAAGTATCTCCTCCATTTATCCGACAAAACTCACTTTGTAAAAGTAATTTCCACCTTTAAGTGGAAATTACCCATTCAAACTTAATAGTGGAAATAAAGTGCTCAAATGATTATAATACACATCAGATGGTGCTTATTTAAGAAAGGAGTTTAAAATGTCAAATAATAAACATCTATCTTTTGAAGATAGATTAACCATCGAAAATTATTTATTTTCATCTAAATCTTTTAAGTATATTGGGAAGTCTTTAAATAAAGATTGCACTACTATTTCCAAGGAAGTCAGAAATCATTACAAAGTTATGAATACTGGATCTGTAGGAAGAAAATTTAATAATTGTCTTTTTTCGAAGAACATGTATTAATAAAGGAAAAAATTGTGTTATTTCTAACTGTATTCATTTTAAAGAAGAAAAATGCCCTTTACTCGACAAACCACCTTATGTTTGTAACGGTTGTAAAAACGAAAGCATTGTACTTTAACAAAACATATTTATGATGCGGCATTTGCTTTTCAAGAATACAAAGATGTTTTAGTAGAAACAAGACAAGGACTTTGGATTAATCAATCAGAAATAAATTATCTTAATTCTATTTTAGTTCCTCTAATTAAGGAGCAAGGTCAATCTATTCATCAAGCTATAGTAAATAACAAAAAATAAAATTATGTTTAGCGATAAAACTATTTATAAATTGATTGACTTAGGTCTTTTAAAAGTTAGAAATATTGATTTGCCTAGAAAAGTCAGATTTAGACAAAGAAAAAAAAAACTACTATTTACAAGGTAGATAAAAAATTGCATACAAAATAGAACCTATGAAGACTTCTTAAAATATATGAAAGAAAATCCTGATACTCCAATCGTTGAAATGGACTCGGTAGAAGGTAAAAAAGGGAGGCAACATTTTACTTACTATTCACTTTTGTTAATTGTTCTTTTATGCTTGCCTTTCTTAGAGAACATAATGATGCTCAATCAGTGATTGATATATTTAATCGTCTTCAAAGCATATTGGGCATAGATAAGTTCAAAGAACTATTTATCTTGATTTTGACAGATAATGGCTCAGAATTCTCTCTAATCCGTTGGAAATTGAATTTGATTCTGAGACTGGTGAAAAAAAGAACACAAATTTTTTACTGTCACCCTTCCAGCCCTTATCAAAAAAGGTTCTGTGAAGTTAATCATGAGTTATTAAGACGAATTCTTCCAAAAGGAACATCATTTGATGACTTAACTCAAAAAAATATTAACTTAATGATGTCGCATATTAATTCCTATAAAAAAAAAACTGAACAATGTGTCACCATACACAGTGTTCAGTAAACTTTACGGTGAAAAACACCACAAAGTTATTAGATATTCAAGAAATCGATCCTAATAAAGTCAACTTATCTACCACCTTATTAAAAAAAATAAGTTAACTTTAATGATAGGCACCATCAACATTTTAGTATCAATCCTAGAGTGGAATTCTAAATTTCAAAAATTATATAGACATTCGACTCCTTTTAGTCATGAATATTTTTAATTGTTTTGGAGCTTTCATTCATATTTTATACGACAATAAAGAAAAAATCCATTACTTTTAAGATTATTTTTTCAAAAAGTATGGATTTTACTCTTTCAAAGTAGAATTTACTTTTTTCATGTCAGCTTTATCCGACAAAAAGGAATAAAAATGGAAATGAAGATACCTCCAATTAATAACAAGATAGCAACCATCAAATCGAGACGATGACTGCGCATACGATCTGCATTTTTAGAGTCCAACTTGTTCTTATCGACAAAATATTTGATAAAAAAGAAAGTACCAATTAGAACCATCAATACGACAGTTACAATCATAATTCGTTGCATGACTAACAAGATCATCACTCCTCGTCAATAATACTTTGAGCAGCAATCGCGCCATCACTAACAGCAGTCACAATTTGATACAAACTCTTAGCAATCACATCCCCCGCTGCATACACACCTGGAATCGATGTTTTCCTAGTTTCATCTACTATAATATACCCATTTTCATCCAAAATGTCTAGATGTTTCAAAAATTCGTATTTGGAATTTCGCCAATAAAGATAAATACAGCAGCAAACGTTAACTTTTGTTCTCCATTGGGAGTAGATACCAAAACATTTTCCAAACGATCGTCACCGTAGAACTCTAAAACTTCACTTGAATACCTGACTTCAATGTTCGGACACTTTTGGACAAGGTCAATTAAGTATTCACTACGGGAAAACCGTTCTTGTCTGTAAATAATTGTTACCTTAGAACAGATTTTAGAAAGAAAAAGTTCTTTTTTAAGGCTGCATCATACCACCAATCACGGCGACCTCCTGATTCTTATACATCGGTCCATCACATGTCGCACAGTAACTGATGCCATGTCCCATCAATTTTTCTTCTCCAGGAACTCCTAATTTTCGAGGATTTCTTCCAGATGCGATGCACAAGTTGATCAAACGTAATTTCTCCATTCGTGCAAATAACTTTTTTCTCCTCACTAACTTGAACATCGATAACTTCGCCATATTGGTATGGATTATCGATACGGTCCAATTGCTCCATCAAATGAATTGCCAAATCTGGTCCAGAAATCGATAAAAACCCGGATAGTTTTCAATATCACTCTTTCTTAATACTTGTCCACCTGGCGCAGAAGACTCTAATAAGACACAATCGATTCCTGCTCTTTCTTAAATAAAGGGCGGTAGTCATACCAGCGACTCCCGCTCCGATAATAACTGTATTAAAATGTGATTTCATGATGTTCTTCCTCCTTATACAGATTGTCAAATTTAGAACCACGACGAGCAAAAATAAACAACAACACGCCAATTACAAATAACATGACGGAAATCAATTGCGCAACTCTAAAGTTTCCTAACATCAAACTATCTGTTCGCATTCCTTCGATAACAAATCTGCCAAGCGAATACCAAATCAAATAGAATCCAGTCAATTGACCTGTTTTTAAATATCTATAACGACGAATAATCAAAAGAGCAATAAATCCAAAGAAAGTCCAAATTGACTCGTAAAGGAACGTTGGAATGCGGTATGCTCCATCGATATACATTCCTTGAATGATGAAATCCGTAAATACATTCCTTGTAACGCCTCCTAACGTAGTAACTGCTCCGTAAGCCTCTTGGTTAAAGAAATTCCCCAACGACCGATACATTGTCCAATCATCAAACCGACGACAGCGATATCTAAAATTTTAAGAGTACTAATTTTATACTTTTTCGTATAAAAGATAATCCATAGAAGACCAGCAAATATTCCTCCATGAATAGCCAGTCCACCATTCCAAACTTCTAAAAAATCTCCAGTAAATGAGTAGAATAATAAGACCAATTGAATGCTACATAATATGCTCTTGCACCAATTAAACCAAACACGACAGAATAAAAATCAAATTTAACATAAAAATCTTCATTGATATTCTGTTTTCTAGTTTCTCGAAAAAGATAAAAAATACAAGCAACTAAAACACCAAGAAAAATCATCAAAGAATACCAATAAATTTGTATAATTCCCTAAATCTAAGGCAACTCTATTCATGAATTCGAATCCTCCTAACAATCGGTTTTAATATCATACTTTGAAAGACCTGAAAACGTATCGTAATTAAAATTGCAATGAAGAAAAAACAACCCAAATATTTGCAACCGTAAACGCCGGTCCTAAAATCCAATCGGTAAGTTTTAACACAAAAAACGTTTAAAACAAAAGTAAAAAGAGTCCAAAAAGAGATACCTGTCAAAGGCAACGTAATTTGAAAAAGAACAGGCTTGACAGTTATGTTGAGACCATAAATAATCAAGGTTGCTAATATACAGTAACTAAAAATTACGAATCTGAAAAGATCGGAACAACCAAGTCATTTTTTAAAATAAATGCATACGCAAATAAAGACATGACAAGGGCTATCAATCGTTTTACACGTTTCTGTTTAACCTGTTCTTGAATCATAACTCTCCTATAGTAGATCTTTTTAAATAATGGCCTGTAGCAGATTCTTTCTACTTTTGCTACTTCTTCCGGTGTTCCAGTCGCAATCACCCCTACCACCATCATCGCCACCATTTGGTCCTAAGTCGATAATGGAATCGGCACATTTAATCACATCTAGATTGTGTTCTATGATTACTACTGTATCATTATTATCTACTATTTTTTCAAATATTGCAAGCAGTCTTTTTAATATCTTCTGAATGAAGTCCAGTCGTCGGTTCATCTAAAATATAAAGTGTTTTGCCAGTTGGCTTTTTCTGAAGTTCTTTCGCAAGTTTTACTCTTCCTGCTTCTCCTCCAGATAGTGTCGTTGCAGATTGACCTAGTTTAATATATCCTATGCCGACATCTTCTAATACTTGTAATTTTTTTGCAATACGAGGAACATTTTCAAAGAATTTAATTGCTTCGGAAACTCGCATATTCAAAAACATCAGCAATATTTTTATCTTTAAACTTGATAGCCAAAGTCTCGCTATTGTAACGAGTACCATGACAAACTTCACATGGTACGTACACATCTGGCAAGAAATGCATTTCAAATTTTCTTAACACCATCACCGTAACATGCTTCACAACGTCCACCTTTTACGTTGAAAGAAAAGCGATTCTTGTTGTAACCCAACATTTTAGCTTCCTTCGTATTGGTAAATAATTCTCTGATGTCATCGAACACTCCCGTATAAGTAGCAGGATTACTACGTGGCGTGCGACCAATTGGATTTTGACTAATCTCTACGACCTTATCGATGTTTTCCAAACCTAAAATCTTTTATGCTTACCAGGTTTTTCTTTTGATTTGTATATCTTTTGATAAGCCGCACGGCATAAGATACTGTTGATTAACGTACTCTTACCAGAACCAGATACACCAGTCACTAAAGTAAGGGTACCAAGCGGAATCTTAACATCGATATTTTTAAGTTGTGTTCTGTAGCACCTTTAATTTCAATGAACTTACCATTTCCTTTTCGTCTCTTCTTGGGCACTGGAATAAATTCTTTTTCCAGAAAGATATCGTCCGGTCAAACTATTTGGATTTTTCATTACTTCTTCCGGTGTTCCAGCAGCGACAATCTCACCACCAGCATCTCCTGCACCAGGTCCAACATCGACCAAATAGTCACTTTCACGCATCGTTTCCAAATCGTGTTCAACAACAATCAACGTATTTCCTAAATCTCTCATCTTTAACAAAGAATCGATTAATTTACGATTATCACGCTCATGAAGACCGATAGAAGGTTCATCTAATACATACAATACTCCAGAAAGAGCAGAACCAATCTGTGTCGCAAGACGAATTCTTTTGTAACTCCCCACCAGAAAGAGTTCCCGCCGAACGACTCAACGTCAAATAATCCAAACCGACATTAGATAAAAAATTCCAAACGAGAAGAAATCTCTTTTAACAAAAGTCTAGCAATATTCTCTTGTTCTGTCGTTAGTTTTAAGTTTTGAAAGAACGGAATCAACTGGCGAATGCTCATGCAAGTTACTTCATAGATATTCTTGCCTCCAATTTGAACAGAAAGAACACTATCCTGAAGTCTTGCACCATGACATGTTTCCACATTCTTGTTCAAACATGTAACGCTCTAGCCAATCCCGAATCCATTCTGAACTCGTCTCCATATACCGACGTTCCAAATTATTGATAATTCCTTCATAAAAATCTGTTTGATTCGTAACATTACCAGATTTAGAAGAATACTTAAAATGAATCAAATCTGGACTTCCATATAAAACAATTTTTTTTCTTCTTGAGTTAATTTAGAAAATGCTTTCGTTGTCGAAATTTTATAATGTTTGCAGACACATTCTAAACGTTTGTAATAGATACTATCCGTATCATCCCCAAGAGTTACAATCGCACCTTCACTGATACTCTTAGAAGGATCTGGAATAACCAAATCTGGATCATTTTTTAATTTCACACCAAGACCTTTACAATCTGGACATGCCCTGTATGGAGCATTAAATGAAAACATACGAGGTTCCAATTCCGGTAATGAAAAATCGCATTCTGGACAAGCGAACTGTTCTGAAAAGACAAGTTCTTTATCTCCCAAAACGTTAATGACAACTTTTTCCATGAGCAAGTCTTGTCGCAGTTTCAATCGACTCATAAAGTCTACTACGAACATTTTCTTTCATAACGATACGGTCTACTACTACTTGAATTGTAGACTTTTTATTTTTATCTAACTCGATAGATTCACTTAAATCGAACATCTCGCCATTTATTTTAACACGTACGAATCCTTCTTTTCGTAAGTCATCCAATAAATCTTTGTGAGTTCCTTTTCACCATGAACAACTGGTGCTAAAATCTCCATTCGTGTTCCTTCCGGATATTCCATAACTTTATTTGTCATCTCTTCGACACTTTGATGAGAAATTGGAATATGATGAATCGGACAATAAGGAGTCCCGACACGAGCAAACAAAAGACGCAAATAATCATAAATTTCCGTAACCGTACCTACTGTTGATCTTTGGATTTTGACTTGTCGTCTTCTGATCGATACTAATCGATGGACTTAATCCCTCAATCGAATCGACATCAGGCTTCTCTGTATTTCCTAAAAAATTGTCTTGCATAAGCCGATAAACTCTCCACATAGCGTCGTTGTCCTTCTGCAAAAAATCGTATCAAATGCCAAACTACTTTTACCAGAACCAGATACACCAGTCATGACGATCAATTTGTTTTTGGCAACTCCAAATTAACGTTTTTTAAGTTATTTTCACGAGCCCCTTTAATTACAATTTTATCCATAATATCACTTTTTTCTACTTCAAAAACCTTCGGTTTTACTTTGCGTTCTTATTATAAAATAGGAACAAATGTTTTTGTCAACGACAAAAAAAGAGACCGAAGTCTCTTTAAAATAACTATGCAGCACGGTCGTATGAAGTTTCATCTTTCAAAACTTTTTACTCTAGCACTACGTTTATGATTATTAATATCATTCATAATATCTTGTATACGATTTTCACTAATAAATGGACTAATCTCACTATCTGGAAGATAATCAATTAATGGTTCTAATCCTGGACAGTAATAATAAATACCAAGATCTTCCAATGGTACATAAGTATCCACATTTTTAGTAGAACCAATATACCATTCTTTTCTCTTGTTCTTTTAAAAGCACAAGACTTTACATACACGTTAGTTCTCGTAACTGGATCAATTGTGTGATCTTACCAACGTATATATCACTTGTATGATAAACCTTAATTCCCCGAACATTTGGATACCTCCCCTTTTAAATAGTAGAATAATATACCACATTTTCGGGAAAATTGCAATACTTTTTTAATTATTCTTCGCTTTGCAACTCAAATAAAATATCTCGTAATTCCATCGCACGCTCGAAATCCAACTTCTTAGCAGCTTCTTTCATTTCTTCTTCGATACGATCAATCATCGTCATTTTTTTCTTTCTTAGTCATCTTCTCTTTCTTAGGTTTCTTAGATGCACTTTCATCTTCATTGCTAATTAACTCGCGAATATCTTTTTTTGAATCGTCTGTGGAATAATATGATGTTCTTTGTTATATGCCTCTTGAATACTACGACGACGTGCAGTTTCCTTCATGGCATTGGCCATCGAATCTGTAATCTTATCTGCATATAAAATACACATACCATTCGCATTTCTAGCACAACGTCCCATCGTCTGAATCAAACTACGCTCACTACGTAAGAATCCTTCTTTATCGGCATCGATAATCGCAATCAAACTAACTTCCGGAATATCAATTCCCTCTCGCAACAAGTTAATTCCAACAACGCAATCGTATTTCCCTAGACGCAAATCTCTAATGATTCGCATTCTCTCAAGCGTTTTAATTTCATTGTGAAGATATGCTACTTTAATATCAATATTCTTTAAATAATTCGTCAACTCTTCGGCCATATGAATCGTAAGAGTGGTAATTAAAGTACGTTCATTTTTTTTGCAATTCGATACGAATTTCACCAACCAAATCGTCGATTTGGCCATCACTAGGACGAACTTCGACAATCGGATCCAAAAGTCCAGTCGGACGAATAATCTGTTCGACAAAGTGATGATTCGTCAAATTCATTTTTCGTAATCTCCCGGTGTTGCAGACACATAGATAACCTGATTTACTTTCTTCTCAAATTCTTCGAATTTCAAAGGTCTGTTATCCAATGCGGACGGAAGACGAAAAACCGTAATCTACCAAGTTCTGTTTTCTGGCACGGTCCCCATTATACATTCCACGTACTTGAGGAATTGTAACGTGAGACTCGTCGATTACCATCAAAAAGTCTTTCGGAAAGAAATCAATCAATGTCGTCGGAGTCTCTCCTGGATCATGACCTGCTAAATGTCTAGAGTAATTTTCTACACCATGACAGAAACCAGTCTCTTGAAGCATTTCAATATCATAATTCGTACGTTGTTCTAATCGCTCTGCAGCAAGCAATTTATTTTGACTTTTTAACTCTTCTAAACGAGATGCCAATTCTTCTTTAATCGTACCAATCGCATGTTTTAATTTGTCTTCACTCGTAACGAAGTGACTAGCAGGAAAAAATAGAAATCGTCTTTTTATTACTTAAAATTGCACCCGTCAAAGTATCAATCTCAGAAATTCGATCGATTTCATCACCAAAAAACTCAATTCGGTACCCTTTCGTATTTTCGTATGTCGGAATTAGTTCCAAAGTATCCCCTTTAACTCGAAACGTACCACGTTTAAAATCCAAATCGTTTCGTTCAAACAACATATCCACAAGTTTGTGCATAATATCGTTTCGTTCCACTTGGTCTCCAACAGAAAGAGTCAACATTTTATTCCGATATTCTTCTACTTCACCAATACCATAAATACAAGAAACAGATGCTACTACGATAACATCACGTCTTGATAATAAGGCACTAGTAGCAGAGTGACGAAGTTCATCGATTTCATCATTAATAGAAGAATCTTTTTCAATATAAGTATCCGTTGAAGGAACATATGCTTCCGGTTGATAATAATCGTAGTAAGAAACAAAGTATTCTACACGATTGTTAGGAAACAACTCTTTTAACTCTCCATAAAGTTGACCAGCAAGTGTCTTATTATGCGCCAAAACTAGTGTCGGTTTATTGACTTCTTTGATTACATTCGCAATCGTAAATGTTTTACCAGTTCCCGTTGCACCAAGTAAAACCTGGTGTTTTTTACCATTTTTAATTCCTTCTACTAATTCTTCTATAGCCTTAGGTTGATCACCAGACGGCTTAAATTTTGATACTAATTTAAACATTTTACCCTCCTTATTATGACCACAGTCAACCAGAAAATTTGTATTCTTGGTTGAAAAATTCGTATCCATTTTATATTCTTAATATCTTTTTTTGGATGGATACGAATAAAAAATGGGGTTTGGCCACAAATTTATTAAATAACACAAAATAATGTCATATAACACTAGAAAATTGTTATCAACCTATTTTAACACTTATTTTTCAATAAAACAAGAAAGGTAAAAGACATTGTTTTGTGCTATAATTGAATTTTTTCTGTATTATTCAATAAATCTAGAAGTAACCAAATTCGTATCCAATTTTTATTGTATTTAGTTCTCCTTCTTCTACGTCTTTTGGCTTAACTTTATTTATATATTGTGTAATTTCTTTTACACAATCAATTACTACTTTTTCTTGATCAAAAATAAACATTAGCAGTAATAATTGTAGAAGCATGGCCTAATAATTGGGATACCGCTTTTTAAGTTATAATTATTCATTAATAATAAGTAGCAAAAGTATGTCTTAGATCATGAAAACGAATCTGTGGAAGATTATTTTCTTGTAGAAGAGCTTTATAATATCTAACATGAAACCCTTTGCTTCTAGGATGGCCATACGTAGAGCAACAGATATATCCTAAATCTTGAAAAGGATTATATTTATCATTAATTCTCCTACTTTTATTTCTCTCGTATCTTTTTTTTTCTCTTCTAATATAGCTTCAAAAACCATATCAGGTATATCTAATATTCTTTGGCTAGAATACGTCTTTAATGCTATTTCTTGTTTAGTGTAAGTCTTTTTAGCACATTCCTCCTTTGATTTTTTTTGGATCGACCCCTAATTGCCTTTGTAAATGCAATTTTCTATTTATAAAATCTATATCACTATATTTCAATCCATTTATTTCTTGTTTTCTTAATCCCATTAATACTGCAAATAAAATGTGTAAATAAATTGGAGTTTCTTTACTTTTTTGAATGAGTAATTTTATCTGTTCAATATTCAATGTTTTATCTACATCAATATTTTGAATTTTGCATGGCTTTGCTTCTGTAACTGATCAAACGATAAGAATGAGTCAAAATTTTGAAAATATGTTTAATCTTGCTATGGAATACACAGGAAATGATGCAAAAGAAAAGTAATATGCTAGTATTGCAATATTTTAGAAAACGAGGAAATTATGGAGGAAGTCTATTTAGTAATAGCAGTTCAAGCAATCTGACATGGAATACAGTTGCAGGCGCAATTGACAATAATTATTGTAATCTTGTAGATACGAACTTGAGTGATATGAATCTGAATTATTATGATCCTGCTACTCCTAACCACTATAAATATGACATCAATCACTTATGTGCCGTGGCTAATGCATTATTATACGAATTAGGTGATAGTGAAGAATCTGGAATGGATATTCTTACGAATTTGTATTCTGGATGGGGAGGCGATATGTTATCATTTGCTATTGATGTAAAGGAAGCGGAAAATAATGGTGTGACTGATATTGAAGAATGGGCAAAAGACAATATTTGTCAATCAAATTCACATTTCCCTGTTAGTGATTATTATGGGGATATAGATGCAATAAATATTGTTAATTTAATGAATGAACTTAAAATTAATTTTCACTCAGCTTTTAGACTATACTTTAAAACACCATTACAAGAAAAAAGTTATGCTGAAACTAGGGCAACTAGATACATTAATAGTGTTGGTTCAACTTCCTATATTGAATGGGCATGTGATTTGCTTAATTCTGATGAATTTGATATATTTAAATATATTATTGGAGAAGGCACAATGAATCAAAAATACTATGATGCTGCTATTGCCGCATTTAAAGGATTTATATATTCAGAATATGTGGCCGGCAGATAAAATTAATATTTATACAAAGGGTTATATTTAGAATTATAACCCTTTTATATTGATATATAGAAAACAAAGATTTTTACAATCAAAAATTTATATGTTAAAATATATTTAATTCTATTAAATAAAATTCAAATTAAAGGAGTTATAAGAATGAAAAAAAAAAAAATTCAATATTTTTGATAGTAATCTCCTCGACTCTTCTTTTTATTTTTTATTGTTAGAGCTATCTTAAATTTAAATAATTATGATTTTTTAGGGTGGGTGTATCATTTTGTCTTTATCATAATCAATATAACACTAATTATAGAGTCTCTTTATTTCATTAATGGGGGTAGACTTGGTAAAAAGAATGTGATAGAAAGTTTTTTTTGATTTTACTTGAATTGCCTTTTTGTATAGTTGGTTCTGCTATAATCGCCATTTTTTTAAATATTCATGTTGAAAGTGTAATTGTATTTGGAAAAGAAAAATTTATTAAAAGTTATGATGCTTTTTGAAATTCATCCTAGTGCAGAATACTATGAATACATTAATCCTTTTGTCAGAAAAAAAAGAGAAATTAGAATATAATTTAGAACCCGATCAAAATAATTTTTAATATTATTTAGTTAATAGCACTTTTAAGTGCTTTTTCTTTTGAAAAAAAATACTTTTTCCGCTAGAACTAGATTCGGCTGTTTTAATTGCCAACGGTATTTGCGACTCAAATAGTTTTAACATACTCCCATAATTTTCTACCAGCTGTAATTTAATTTCTTTTTTTGATAAATTAGTCCTCTTATCAACAAGTGTTAACAATATTCCATCTACATGCAAGTATGGATTTATTTGCCTTTTGACTTTGAAAATAGTTTTCATTAATTGAACCATTCCCTTAGCTGCCAGATATTGCGATTGTACTGGAATAATTACGCTATTCGCACTTGCTAATGCATTTACTGTAATCATTCCTAGACTCGGCATACAATCTAAAATTATATAATCATAATCTTTTCTTAACCTCAGCCAAACATGATCGCATTGTATATTCTCTACTCATTGCATTAACAAGCGACATTTCCATAGCTGATAAATCGAGATTAGATGGGATTAAATCAACATTTTCTTTATGATGTAAAATAGCTTTCTTTGCAGTTATTTGTTCATCATTTATTGATTGTTCCATTAAATCAGCCAGGGTTAATTCTAAGTTGTCTGTTTCATAGTACCCCATATATGTTGTCAAATCTCCCTGTGGATCTGCATCAACTAATAATACCTTTTTGCCATTTTGTGCCAGAGCAACTCCCAAACTAAATGCAGTTGTAGTTTTACCGACACCTCCTTTCTGATTTGCTATCGCAATTATTTTACATTTAGGCATTTGCATCATCTCCTTTCTACATAAATTTAGCCACCTTAAATCAATAAGATGGCTATGTATTATAAAAAAAGACTGACCTTAGTCAGTTATGTTCATATATACAAAATTGTTTCATTAAAATGGATACGAATAAAAAACGAATTTCGGCCACAAATTTATTAAATGGCACTTAGTATTATTCTGTTTTATTCTAGTATTCTAGCTAGATAAAATAAGGCTTAATAACACTAAATAAAAGGCTTTTTAGAGTATTTCTATAATACGAAACAAAGTATTCTACACGGTTATTAGGAAACAACTCTTTTAACTCTCCATAAAGTTGGCCAGCAAGTGTCTTATTATGTGCCAAAACTAGTGTCGGTTTATTGACTTCTTTGATTACATTGGCAATCGTAAACGTCTTACCAGTACCAGTCGCTCCAAGTAAAACTTGATGTTTTTTACCATTTTCGATTCCATCTACCAACTCATGAATTGCCTCTGGCTCGATCCCCATTCGGTTGAAATTTAGAAACCAATTCAAACATATAAAATTCCTTCTTTCCTTCATCGACATAAATGCAAACATATTCTATCATTTTTTATTTTTTGACACAATAGAACAAATCAAACATATTTTATTAATTTAAAAAAGAAAACAAAAAGATATATGAAATAGGCTACTGCCAAACTATTTTAAGTGATAGAAAAACATATAAATATAAAAATGTACAAATTTTCAAAAAATCGTGATATTCGCCACTGCACATTTTTGTAAATGGCATACAAATATTATGAAAGGAGGGAAAATATGAACGATCAGATGATGGAAAACAATCAAAATCACTCTTGCTTATGCGAAGTCATTAATTGTTTAGTATCATCATGCAAGATTGGTGCTACTGGACCGACTGGGCCTACAGGACCGACGGGACCTCAAGGTAGAGACGGAAATCATGGATGCACAGGATGTACGGGACCGACTGGGCCTACTGGACCTACCGGACCGACGGGTTATCAAGGTGCTACTGGGCCGACGGGACCTACAGGTGCTACAGGCGCTACTGGTATTCAAGGTATTACGGGACCTGACAGGGCCTACCGGCGCTGGGACCTACAGGGGGCAACAGGTATAACAGGACCGCAAGGAATAACTGGTCCAACGGGCCCTACCGGTGCTACGGGCGCTACTGGTATTCAAGGTGTTACAGGACCAACAGGGCCTACCGGCGCTACGGGACCAACGGGCGCTACGGGACCTCAAGGTGAAGATGGCGGCAGCTTCAATGCAGCAGCAATGGTTCATGACGAATCAAATTCTGTTGTACCAATAAACGAAGCAGTGAAGTTTAATGTTCCAAACCTTACAAACGGTGTTACATACGATCCTCTATCTGGGGAATTTACTCTTCCTGCTGATGGTCAATACATCATTCACTGGTGGATTAATGCACGAAGCAAAAAAATGATGAAGACAATTGTGATATGCACGTATTAGGAGTAGAACTTCACCAAGTTTATCCATACGATGTATTAATCGCCCATTCATCAACACACAACCGTCTTTCTCGATGCGATACGGGTACAATCAATGGTAATGCAATCTTCAATGCTACTGCAAACTCAAGAATTAGATTTATCAACACATCAGATATTCACATGCAACTAGTACCAAATGATTTGTATTCTGCAAGTGTTTCAATCACACGAATTAACTAATTTCAATCATTGGCAGATTGCCAATGATTTTTTTTTGAAATAATTCCGATTGTTCTCAATTTTTGTGTACGGATAATAGAAAATATGTTATAATAATAGAGAAAATATAAGGAGTATAAGAGTATGAATGAAAAAAGAAGTAATTGAAAAATTATATAAAAACAGACACAACCTTATCGTCGATGGTGACATTGGTTGCGGAAAAAGTACTTGCCTAATGTTTCCATTTTTATCAAGAATAATCAAAGCAAAAGAAAATTTTTGATAATAGACAGTAAAAAAAGAATATTACAACAAATATGCAAATGTTCTAAAAAAATCAGGATATGAAATTTCCATTGTTAATTTAAAAAGTCCAAAACAAAGTAATTATTGGAATCCACTTTGGACTGCATATCAATATTACCAAAATAGTAATCCAGATTTGTGCATAGAAGAATTAGAAAGCCTTTATCGCACATTGGTGGGTGCAGTAGAGGAAAAAAGCAATGCCAATTCAAGAGTCAGTTCATCTATTAACTGGATTCACCTTAGTATTGTTTAAAGAAGGTGCTGAAAAAGAGATTCACCTAGGAAGTTTAGTACAAATGCTTAGTACTTGTAATCGAAATTGGCTTGTATTACAAGATTACTTAGACAAATTAGAAGACGATAGTATCATCAAAAAATACTTAAACCCAATCTGCAATACTCCAGGGCCTAGTAAAGATATGCAATTGAATCGTGCCTTACAACAAATGATGAACCTAGGAAGCAAATGGATGTTATCTAAGATGTTAAGTAAAGAAGAAACCATCGATTCCAAAAAACCACGAGCAATTTTCTTAGTACCATCAGTAGTTAATAACGATTCCAACATTTTGATAAATGCATATATCAACCAGTTATTCAATCAATTAAGCGTCAAACAATCAAAGTCACCTTACACAATGATATTGGATGACATCGAAAGTATTCCAAAAATAAAAGAATTAGAAAAATACTTAATTCATGGTGGATATTATAAACAAAGATGGATTATCGGAACAAGATCAATTACTACTTTAGAAACCATTTATGGCGATATATTAAACCATACTTGCGACTACATCAACGTCAGTAAAACAGATATCGATTATCGGATAGAAAATTTACAAGGAAAAATCGATCGCGAGTGGAAATTAGAAGATATCGAAGATGATAATCCAAATTATCCAACATTAGATACCAAAAATATTTCATTATTCACATGGGATAAATTATTAACCAAGAAAAAAAGAAAAACCGAAAGCAGAACAAAAACCTGTTTTAAATCAAAAAGAAATTAGTCAATTGATTAAAAAAATTGACAACAACTTCGAATTACTAGAACTAGAAAGCAAATAAAAAAGAATCGATTCATTTCGGTTCTTTTTTTAATTTTGATTATTACACTTTGCAACCTTACAGCAGCTTATAAATTTTCGCCTTGCAACCTTACAGCAGCCCGTCTGGCTTAAATATGATTTTTACAGCATCATCTTGACCGGATGTAAGACGTTCAAAAGAAACTTGAGCTTCTTCTAAAGGTACCCTAGCGTCGATATATTTTTTCTACATCTAAGTCTTTTTGGCAATCAAATCGATTACAGTATCAAACTCCGCCTCTGTATACGCAATGGCCCCTTGCAAACGAACCTCAGCCATGACAGATACGACCGTAGGAATTGTAATCGGTTCCATAGAAACACCAACTAAGACAATTTCACCACCTGGTTTTGCTGTCATAATTGCTTCTGATACAGCAGGAGAACTACCACAACATTCGATGACGACATCATATCCATCTTTTTGTTTTAGCCATGGCATCTTGAATCGCAGTTTCTTTCTTAGCATCGATAAAAATCATCTACAGCTCCAAAAGAAAGAGATTTAGAACCACGTTGTTCATTTGTTTCCATCAACGCAACATAACTAGCCCCATTTTTCTTAGCAAATTCAGCGGACATTAACCCAATAATTCCACCACCAATTACTAAAACACTATCGCCAACTTTAATATTCGCTAAATTAACGGCGTGTAATGCGACTGCAGACGGTTCTACCATACATCCTTCGTCAAAAAGAAACCTCATCCGGTAACTTTCTTACCATATCTGGACGACAACTCGTATACTCTGCATAACCACCTGGATTCGTCAAAAGAAAGTCCCACTGCTTCGCTCCAAGTTTTTCTACAATACTGTGGATTTCCTGATTTGCAAAGCCTCACATTCTCCACATGGAGAAATTGGAAGACCTGTAACGCGGTCTCCTATTTTTTAAATCAAATCGACTACCAGGATCTACGACGATCCCAGCAAATTCATGTCCCATGACAAGACCAGCCGGAGAACCCATATCCCAATAATGAATATCAGAGCCACAAATACCACAAGATTTTACCTTCAATACAACAGAACCATCTCTAGAAATCGGTTGGTCGATTGTCGCCATTTGAAGATTTTTTTGCCCTACTATTTTAACACACTTCATATATACCTCCTAGTTTACCCTAATTATAACACACTTTAAAAAAGTAAAGTGCTGATAGATCAAGATTTTAACAAGTTTACAAAAATAGACCAAAAAAAGCAACTAAGTTGCTTTATTTTGTATACCAAGTTGTGTAAGTAGTACTTGGGAATGCTATAACACTTTCTGCTCCTCTAAATCCATTTTTATACTGTCGCTCAACGAAACTGACATAACGACTCCAATTACTACACTCACTATCGACGTAAAGTCGGCACGGCCATACTTCAAATGTAAGTGAACACCGAAGGCATATCCTGTATCTCCCATATATCCCAAAAATCGTATTTGGTGTGACTTCTTGGCCTTCATAAATATTTCCGTAACGACTCATATGTGCATAAATTGCTGTGTAATATTCTCCACCGTATTTGTATTGTACTGCTACACAAAGTGCACCATATGCATCTTTATAAATGTCTGTAATGACTCCGTATCCAATCGAATATAGCGGTGTATTTCTTCCCGTTGAACTTCCTAAGTCGATTCCTCGATGAAGAGATCCCCAACGATATCCGATGAAACTAGTTACATAACCAGTCCTCATTGGTCTTGAAAACATAGCATTTCCTGTACTAGCTGCACAGTCAACGCCAATGACATCACTTCGGTTGCTACAACCTTTGTGAACGATAATATTCAACCAAAGACTTTTTTGGCTTCTACCTGCTCTTCTAAACCTGGTCCAAGAGAATCCAATTTTTGAATAGAAGAATTCAAACTACTAATTTCATTGTTCAATTCGACCATTTTTTGCTCATATTCTTCTTGGCGATTTGCAAGTTCCACTTTTCTATCTTCATTTTCTTGAATCATCGTTTCTAATTCTGCAACCATATTATCATTGTACTCTGCAATCTGCTCTACAACAGATAAACGATAAATCAAATCTGTAACGGTCTCGGCTCCAAATGCATACTCTAAATAGACGTTTTCACCTTGACTCAATTGTAAATACTCAATTAAACTTTTTGTCTGTTCTTTCTTTGCTTCAATTTCCGCATTGGCATCGACAATTTCTTGTTGTAGCTCTTCTGCCTCTTTTCCCCATAGCCGAAATCTCATTTCGCAAAGATTGAATCGTAGCATTGTTTTCATCAATCTGATTTTCATTGTTCTCAATCGCATTATTATTTGCTTCTAACTCTGCTTCAGCTTGTGCTAAATCGTCGAGCATTTCACCGAATGTTTGCCCATCGGCATAGGCAACAACTGGTGTAAAAATAATAAATACAGAAAGTGCTAAAAACAAATATTGACAAAATTTTTGCATTATATTTTCAAATACTTTCTGACTGCTTGGTAACTGCCGATCATACCAACAATCATACCGATAACCAAAACGGCTAAAGAAACCCAATAGATAAATGGTTCCGGTGAAACCAATTTAATAATCGGTGAGAACAATTGTCCATCACAGTGATTATAGAATGCTAGATATCCATACGTTGTTAATAAAATTGGAATAATAGAACCAAGTGCTCCAAAAATCATCCCTTCTACAACAAATGGCGTCTTAATTGTAAAATTGCTTGCTCCAACAACACGCATAATTGAAATCTCACGTTTTCTAGAATAAATGGTAAGTTTAATTGTATTGACAATTAAGAATACCGTCACAACAATCAGTGCAATGACGACCCAAACAGATACCATTTGAACCGTTTCAAATGCCGAAATCAATCGTTCAATCATTCCTTCTCCGTAATTAACTGACGATACATGCTCAATCTGCTTGACTTCCTCGGCTGTATCATGAATTAAGTTAATGTCATCTACTTGTACTAAGAAAGTATCCTTTAATGGATTTTCTTCCTCACTCAAGAACCCATAATGTCATTTAACGTATCATCAGTAGCAGCCATTTCAGTCTTAATCTGACCTTTTGACTGAAACTCAATACTATCTTCATTAATATTATCAATCGTTAACAATTGCTCACGAATGACACTTTCCTGCTCTTGAGTTGTGTCTGAATCTAAGAAGATTACCATCGTAACATCCTTTTTAATTAAATCCGCAAAATTATTTACATTGATACTTGCAATCAATGAAATAGTAACAATTACCAATGTAATAGTGATGCAGGAAATAGATGCCAACGACAGTGAAAAATTTCGGAAGACACTTTTAAAAGCATCTCGAATCGTCATTCCAAAAATTCTAAACAGCTTCATCTAAATATTTTCCTTTCTCTTGATCTCCAACTAAGCGACCTTCTTTCAAGGCAATTACATGCTTTTCATTTCATTAACAATTTCCTTATTATGAGTAGAAACGATAATTGTCGTACCCAAAGTCTTGTTAATTTCTTCCAAAAGTTTCATGATTTCAATGCTTCTCTCTGGATCCAAATTACCAGTCGGTTCATCGCATAACATCAACTTGGGATTATTGACAATTGCTCTTGCAATCGCAACACGCTGTTGTTCTCCTCCAGAGAGTTGATCAGGATAATTTCGAATTTTATTTTTAAGTCCGACCAATTCTAAGGCACGTAACGTCTTCTTCTGAATTTCTTGCTTAGGGAGTCCTAAAATTTCTAAAGCAAACGCAACATTTTCATAAACTGTAAGTTTTGGTAACAAACGATAATCTTGAAATACGATACCTAATTTTCGCCGTAATTGGTATACCTTACCATTTCTTAATTTGGCAACGTCAATCCACCAACCATGATTTTTTCCTTTTGTCGGTCTCTCTTCTCGGTATAACATTTTAATTAAAGTGCTTTTCCCAGAACCGGAACTACCAATAACAAAAACGAAATCACCTTTTTTGAATCGTTAAGTTTAAATCATAAATAGCAGTAACGCCATTTTTATACTGTTTTGTAACATCTTTAAATTTTATAAAATCCAAATGAAATCACCTATCCTATTTCACATCTTAAATTATAACACAAAAAAAACTAATATTACTATTAGTTTTCAAGGTATTCCATGAATTACCAAAATTACTCTCCACCACTGGCCTGATAAGAGTCCGATGCAATAAAGAAAGCAGAAGCATCAATTTCCTTAACACCTTCAGTCAATTTAAAATAATCACGATTCGGAACAACAGTCATTAAAACATGTCTACGTTTGGATTCAAAACCACCTTTTACAGGAAAAACTGTAACACCGTGTTTCAATTCTTTCATGATATATTGTTTCACTCGTTCCTCTTCCGATGTAATGACATAGAACGTTTTATTATGAGAAATTCCTAAAATAACTCGATCCATCAATACGCTTTTAATATAAATAACAATAACGGCATACATAACCATCGTCCAACCGAATATTACTCCTCCAACTAATACGATAATACCATTGATATAAAGAGAACTCGTACTGATAGAAATATGAAAATACTGATACAAAATCTGACTGACAATAGAAAATCCACCATCATTAAAACCTATCTTATATGTTATACCAGTAATAATTCCACTTGCAACTCCAACGAAAATGGCAATTAAAAAGCAAATCAGATGTATCAATTGGAATCTGTGTAACAATTGGTTCCGTTAAATCAACAAAAACCGGATATAAAATCGTGGCAACAACGCTTCCCGTCGTCTTCGCAAATCCCCAAAACACAAAACTAAAAAGCAAAAGTACTATAGACAAAGCCAAGATAGTTATAGCAGGGTCAAAATGAAAAATCTCATCTAAAATGATTGCAACACCAGATGTACCTCCAGAAACCAAATTGGTAGGTAACTGTACCAAATTGAATAACAAAGCGGAACAAAACATGCAAAATGACAAAATAATATAACGCAATACCAAGTTTTTTTGCGATCAACCTTTTTATAATACTAATACTATCCATACTACTCTCCTCCGAATACTTCATAAGCATCCGTTACAACAAAGAAAGCATCGTGATCTATCATATGAATTCCTTCCTTCAAGCGGAAGTATTCAGAAGTTGGAACAACACACATCAATACTTTTTGACGTTCTTTTGTAAAACCACCTCGTGCATCAAAAAAATAGTCACACCATGATTCAAAGTCGTCATAATGTACTCTTTAATCTCCTCGTCTTTTTCAGCAATGATATAAAATGCCTTCGAATTCGAAATACCAAGCAATACTTTATCACTAATTAAACTGATAATATATAGAACAATCATCGCATAAAGAAGTTTCGTAATGCCGAATGAGAAAACACCAGCAACAACGATTAAACCATCACTACAAAGCATTGCAGTTCCCATACTGACATGTCCATATTTCGATATGATTTGATTAATAATATCTGTTCCGCCAGTTGTAAAACCTGCTTTAAAAAATTAATCCAGCTCCAAGACCATACAAAACACCGCCAAATAAAGCCATTAGCAATACTTGAGAAGTATCAATTGAAAAATAATTTGGTAACATAGCTGTTAATTCAATAAAAATAGGAAGTAAAATAGAACCTAAAACAGAACCTGCTGTCACTTTTTTACCAAGAGCAAAATAACTGATAATCAACAGTACAATATCGCATACAAGAATGACAATAGAAGGAGACCATTGAAATGCCGCAGATGTAATAATAGAAATACCAGTTACCCCACCACAAACAATGTTATTGGGAAGTAAAAACATATTAAATGCTACTGCAATTAATAGAACTCCTACTAGAAGTTGAAAATATCGTCTCACACGAAACTTTTTATTAATATTTTTCAAGATATTTTCATCGACTTTTTACTCGTTTTTTAAATGGCCACATATTACCGAACCTCCTTCAAATAACATTCTATAAAAGCATCTAAATCTCCATCTAATACTTTTTCAACGTTTGGCGTCTCATAATTGGTACGATTTGATTTTTACCATCGAATACGGTTGCATAACATAACTGCGGATTTGGGAACCGAATTCAATATTTTTGGTTTCTCCTTGAATACTAGCAATCTTCTTCTGCTGTTCTTCTAAAGCCAGTAAATACAGCTTATTTTTTAATATCTTCATTGCTTGTTCACGATTTTGGATTTGACTTCTTTCGTTCTGACAAGTAACGACAATCTTAGTTGGTAAATGGGTAATTCGAACGGCTGAATCGGTCGTATTGACATGTTGTCCACCAGCGCCACTAGATCGATATACATCAATTTTCAAATCTTTCTCGTTGATTTCAATATCAGGAATCGAATCAAACACCGGCGTAACATCAACGGAAGCAAAGGAAGTATGGCGACGATGATTGGCATCAAAAGGAGACATCTAACCAAGCGGTGAACACCTTTTTCACTCTTCAAATAACCGTATGCATAATTTCCTTGAATCATCAAAGAGGCACTTTTAATACCCGCTTCTTCGCCATCTTGATAATCTAAAATTTGATAAGAAAAACCATGTTGTTCTAAATATCTTGTGTACATACGGTAAAGCATCCATGCCCAATCACATGCTTCTGTACCGCCAGCACCCGAATGAATATCCAAAATACAATTTTTAGAATCATACGGTCCATCTAGCAATAAAAAGTAAGGACTCTTCATCCAAAGATTGTTGTAAAGAAGTAATATCACTCGCCACCAACTCAAGTAACTCTTGATCGACATCTCCAGAACTTAGTATTTCCAAATCGTTTGTTGCCAAATTGCGAATTTTTTTCAAGCGAACCTACCATCTTTTTTAAGTTGGTAATCTTCTTTAACACATCGTTTGCACGAGCGCGATCAGACCAAAAATCAACTGCCTGCGTACTACTTTCTAACTTCTCAATTTCTTTCTTTTTTGGCATCAGCGTCAAAGTGACCTCCATAAAGATTGTGCTTCTTCTACTACCGACTCAACGTTCTTTTCATTTCATTCAAATCCATGTAAATCCCACCTTATTAAAAAAAATAATTATAACATAACAAAATCAATTTATTAATTACTAGGATAAATTTCATATTCATTTTATCACGGGCTTTCCCATTTCAGCAATGATGAAATGAATGACAAATGATAACACAAAAAAAAATAAGCAAGTGCTTATTTTATGCGGAAGTAGTATCTTGGTAAGTCTGAAAAACTTCATAAGAAACATCTCGTAAAGAGGAAACATCAGAAATACTTTGAACATCATAACCAAGACTTTGTAATTCTTTCAACAACTCCTCTTCTGATAAATAACGATCGGAAATATCAGTCCAAGAATTCTCATCGATACTACCACTGACAACTGGAACTAACTCTACTTGTACTCTTTGTTCTACTTCGCTAACGGTTCCTTTACTAAAAAGATGGAACCAACAAAGAATAGCTTGACCAATCACTCCAAATCATCGTCGTGTCTAGACGAGTTGCATTTTCACTCGGAGCAACTGCATAATAGTCACTTTCATTCGTAGTCGTTACATTGTAATATCTAGCAGCGTATGTCTTAGTGCTATCATCTCTTTTTTAGCACCCATAACAGGAGCAACTAAATAATATGTATTTTCATCGTCCGGATTAGTAGAACCAGATGGATAATAATACTTTGGTCCATCTTCTTCGTTTTGAATGTACCATTTATAGGCATAATTTTGAGAAACTTCTTTAAATGGATAATTAGAATCCGGAGTATCTTTATAATATTCAATTACTTTTTTCACAATCTGTTTGATTGTATGGATAATAACTCTTCACATCACCAGACCATTTAAATAATTGAGTACGATACCGATAATAGGTTGTTTCTTTCACAACTTTATATTCCAATCCGTCGGGAATTTCATCTTGCCAATACTTTGTGTCTCACCAAAAACAACATCACTAGTATCTAAACGAGCAGCCTTATATGTAAAGTTTACTCTTGCATTTGTCTTATCGATAATTTCAGACTCATCTTCAATCTGAACTTGAGAACCAACGGCAACAGTCGTTTTATCATCACATGCAAGCGAAACCTCAAAGTGATAATTACCACTTTCTAATTTACAAACTCTAACATACGTATTGGCACCATCACATTTATTATAATATTTGACATCTGAAATTAAGTGTTCTCTCTTGATTGTATCCAAAGTAACGTTAATACATTCTCCAACAGCAGACGGCAATTTCGTCGCATCAAAATCAAAATACGTTTTGGCACTAGAAAGCAAATAATCAGATGGAAGAGTAGAACCCTCTTTTTCAAATGGATCAATTTGGCTAACTTCATAAGCTTTAATTCCAAACGTAACAATTAAACAAATTGAAACTGTCAAAACAATTAAAAGACCAATTTTGTACCCTCTCAATATTTTACGACTTGAGTAATTTGAAGAATCATTCAAATCATTTGTATAATTCATACCATTATTCATATGATCACCCTATCATCCCAATTATATTCTAATATAAATATATCATGTGACCACTAATTTTACAAGAAACAAAAAGAACTTTATTTTATAAAATAATAATTAAAAAATTTGACAAGTCACTTGCCGATTCCACAAAAAGATACTATAAATGTTTGATTTTTTCCTCCAACAGTGGATTTGCTTTTACAAAAGGTATTGGTTTCTTCATCATAATCATACCCCTAAAGAAAGAGCAATTCTTGAACTAATTCTCTCTTTTGTAATATCAGTAATACTTATAAAAAGGTATCAGGGTTAGCAAATATCTTTTCTTCCGCTAATTGCACGGCCATTTTAGCATATCCTTTTCTACGATATTTAGGTAAAGTAGCTACAGTAATATCTGTGATTTTTTATTTTTTTGAATAGCATTAATACAGGAAACAGGGATTCCATTGATTAATAGCAAGTACTCTGTAGATGCTAATTCTAAAAGGAGATCTTTTTGCCTTTTCGTAGCCACAAAATATTCAAAATCCGATTTATCTTTTGTTCAATTACTGGGAGTTGCTTAAAAATACAAGACATTTGATATCTGCGTTTCCAGTCAATACCAGTAGCTTCTTGTACAAATAAATAATCAATTTCAAACTATTCTCGTCATCATTTGATATTTCTACTAATGTAACCATAATTATAATCCCCTTTGTTTGTAACGTATTATACTTTAAATACGAATCCGTGTCAAAGAAAATCAATATAAACACTTATTTGAGAAGAATTTTTTAAAATACTAAATAAGAAACACTATCGATACTAGATCAGTCACCAAAAAGATATTTATAACACTTTATTGGATTTTCTATCAACTTTATTAAAAAACAAAAGGTACTTCAAAAAGTACCTTTTTATCCTAATGAACCTGAATTGAAAACAACATTGAAAATAAATTGTTTTTCTTCACCTTGAAACTGATAAGTAACTGTAGAACGTACGGAAGCTGAATTAACATTCAAAACACCTGGAGAATAAGAAATGGTAAATGTCAAAGAAGATGTTTCGCCAGGCAACACGTCCAGTTTATCCAAACTTGCATCAATAGAATCAATTTTATTACTTCCTGATAAAGTTTCTGTCTCTACAACACCATCTCGCATCGCAAGTAACGTATCATTTTTAAATTGTACAGTATACTGAATTGGTCCAGTCGAATGTCCCCACATCCAAATTGGTGTATTCAAAGTAAGTGTGTACTCATTTCCATTCCAGACTTCAGAATCTACAGATAGACCATAATCAGCCAAGTTTTGATCAGTTGTGATATATCCACCATTTTTTCTGTTTCCACTGGTGTGACAGGAAGAGCAATCCCTTCATATTTTGGCAAGGTTGTAACAGAAATCGTTTGTTTGATAGAATTTCCAGCATTGTCATAAACCGTAACGCCCATTTCATATCAGTCTCTTTCTCTAAATTAGAGCAAAGATAACTAGTCTCTGTCGTTAAATCACTAGAAATACCATTGCCGCAATCGTAGATGTAACCTTGAATTTCGCTTCGTTCGGAATCTTCACCAACATCTTTTGCATCAATATTTAAACGTGCTTGATTATAATCCAAATCAGAAATAGTAATTTCATTGATTTCTGGAACAAGTGGATCAATTTTAGTAACTTCAAAGGCACTCGTTTGAGAATTATATCCATCGCTTACCATAAAAAGTAAAACATTCCATTTTGTTGATACAAATACGTCTGTGAAAAATCTGTAATTTGATGCCAGTCCCCATCCGAACTAGTCGTACTATAATAATAGGTTTCTCAGGATTACTTTGATAACTAACAGAAACGACTTTCTGTGGTGCCCACTTATCAGCACCAGAAGTTAAAGAAACAACGCCAAAATCATTCGTAGTGACATGATTACAAATTGGCTCTGATTTATTTCCAGCATTATCTTCTACTTGAACACAAATATTGTAATCTGTAGAATTTTAAAGACCCAAGAAAATATAGACACCATGCGTTTGAGGAGAAGACCAGAAGCGCCTCCATCAGACGAATAATAATATGCTTTAATACCAGAATCAGAATCCGTTGCATCTACTTTAATAGAAATAGAACTTGTCGTTGTATCACCAGAATCATCTAAGTTAATGGCCGGTGGCACATTATCTAAAAAGATATGGTGGAGATGCAATCTCTAAAAACGTTACCAGCACGATCTTGTGCCCTTACAAGGATATAATAACTTCCTTTTTTCTGGTAACGTCAATTGAATCGTCTTTGAAAGCTCAGACAAATCACTCACATCTGTCCAATTGCTAATAGATTCAAATGAAGTAGCGTCTGAAATAGCATAAGAAATGGAATTCAAACCAACATTATCACTTACCGTAAACGCTACAGAATATTCTTGATGATAATTTTCATCGTTATTAGCAAAGAGACAGTAGGCTTTTGACGGTCAATATTATCGATTGTCAAAACGAATTCTTTGCTGTAATTAAATCCATCCGTATAACGGAATATAATCGTAGTATTTTCATAGACATCCATTGGCAATATACAAGAGGAAAACTCATTTGTATCGCCCTTTTTACATTGTAATTCAAACTCATCATAAGAGTTGTTAATTGTTACCTGAACAGAACTATTGATCAATTCTCTAGAAGATACTGAAATATCTGGCACTGGAAGTTCTAACAATGCTACTTCTTTTTGAATCGTTAAAACATTGCCCGCCTCATCGGAAACAGCAATTACCAATTGATGAGTACCACTAACAACTTGTGTAAATTCTCCCGTTTTCCTGCCATTCACCATTATCCAACTGATAACGATAAATTAATTGATCAGATGCAGTAACATTATCTGTTGTCGTACCAGAAACAGAAATACTATTTGTCGTCACACTGATTTCTGGCTCATAAAGATTCGGCTCTTGTTTATCAATATTGGAAATTTCTTTGTGACAATTTCTTTGCCATAATTACCATGTTCATCATCATAACGAATCAATACAGTTGTATTCTGTGAAACAACAATTTGATGATTGCTTACTTCAATCCAATTATTTCCCGATCTATACTATAGAAAAGAGATAAATCTGAGTTATTTTCTAACGTTATTGTAACATCTTGATTTGTGATTTGAGTAGGTGCAATCAAATCGATAACAGGTGTTGGAATAGATTCAGTCGTAACAACAGTCTTAACTGTAACGAATATTACCAGCCTCATCTATTACTTGTACAAATATAGTATAAGCAGTATTTGCTTTTAGCCCATCAAAAAAACAGCACTAGATTGAAATTCACCATCATCAATTGCATACGAATACTTCAAATTTTCATCAGATGTTACATCATCCGTTGTACTTGCAGATACAGTAATTTGATAAGTATTTACTTCAAATGTAGGTTGAAACTCTTCTGGAGGAGTAATATCTGGTGGAGGTGTTGGGGTTGGTGTCGGTGTTGGAACCGGTGTTGGTGTAGGTGTTGGCTCAACCGTTGGAGCTGGAGTTGGTTCAACCGTTGGAGCTGGAGTTGGTTCAACCGTTGGAACTGGCGTTGGCTCAACCGTTGGAACTGGAGTTGGTTCAATAGTTGGAACTGGTGTTGGTCTTGAAGGTTTCGTCGAAGGAGTTGGAGTTGGTGTGCTAGGAACTGGTGTTGGCGTAGGCTCAAGCGGTATCTCCTCTTCATCACTTTCAAATTTTGCAACCAAAGTAATGTCACTAGTAATGGAATCAGAAAAATCAAACAAACGATTGTCTACATACCATCCAGAAAACGTAAATCCATCCTTTTTGTGGCTCTGCTGGTGGAGAAAGTCTACTACCATCATCATCAATTGCTTGATTAATAATTTCTCCATCCACAACAAATCGAACAGTATACTTTGCATACTCAATGGCTTCCCATTTAGCAACAAGTGTAATATTAGAAGTTACTTTTGTACTAAAATCAAAAGGTTCGTCATTATAGTACCATCCAACAAAGCGATATCCTTCACGACTTGGTTCTTCTGTTGGTAAAGAGACAGTACCATCTTTTTTGAATATCAACATCATAACTTTCATTATAAGACTGAAACGTTACCGTTACTTCATCTGATTTCTTAAAAAAAAAAAAGCAGAAAATCAAAAGCAAAATTAAGATAATCAAGATAAAAACAAAACTTTTCTTTCTATCTTTCATTTACATCCACCTCTACGATAAAACCATTATAACAGAAAAAAACAACAAAATTAAATATATAACATATCCACATTTAGTACATTCCATATATATTTGTTTACAAAATATTATTTTTTATGCCGCTAAATTAATTTTTCAATCATAAAAACAAGTATCTTTTTAAACCTCAAAAAAATTCAAACAAAAAAAAGAGATTAGACGAAATCTCTTCTATTTTAACTCAAATGACATTTTTCCAACCCCATTTTCAACATCAATGGTTGCAATTGAACCACTGATAATCGTAAAAACAAGGTCCTTTATGAGATGTCTGCATCATAGATAACAGAAATAGAAAGATGTCCTAAAACACTATCTAACAAACATTTTTTTTCGTATCATAACCATAATAAGATTCCATTTTTCCGAACCTACCAAAAATGACACCTATACAATCTTCAAAGTATCCTAACTCCTGAAATTTCCACAACACTCGAATCGTCTCTTCCATCGTAAGTTCACAATTATCAAAATACCAAATGATGCCATTCTTTGAATAGCGTGTGTGAAATTCTTGAAAGCCATCGTATTTCGTTCCGGCAAGTTCAGCAATAATATCAAAACATCCACCAATGATTCTACCATGTAAATGTACAGGCTTTTCATCCAAAGTATTCCAATACACTTTTTTGATCAAGTTGATATCCTTCTAACCCAGTTACTCTCGGTACAAATTCATTCTGATACATATCGTAACTTTCTTGTAAAATTAAATTTCCTGTTAAAAATTCTAAAAAGTCAATTCACTTTGGTGTAGTTCCAATGCGCCAAAGTTGCTAAAAGTTATGACCATATATAGTAGCAATATCATATTTTGTCGTAATCGGATATAAAAGACCAGTAGGATCAGAAAAAAACCTGCTACAAATTTTGGATGAGAAACAAGTAAAGAAAAAATCAACAAATGGCAATATCTCTACTAAAAAATCGCCACCATCGCAACACAAAATACAATCCACATCATTAGAAGAAAACATATCATTAATTTCCTTAGCCCTATCTTGTGCAGAAGCACTTCGTCCCATTTGACAAGAAAATAAATTTTTTAGAAAGAGCAAGTTCAAAAATCCTTGCGACAGAAAATACTTTTCTGCTTGTAACAAACGCTGGTTCGATAATTTTTCACCACCACTTGCAGAAGGCGTTGGAACACCAATACAATTTCCCTTTTGAATAAATTTTGGATATTTCATAAAATCCTCCTAGTTCATTATCTACATGTATCATAACAAACCAATAATTCTTAGTCAAACAAAAAACAGATATTGATTTTATTCAATATCCGTCAAGATAAATATCTATTTTACAATTGTTTTTAATTCACCCATACGTGATGTTGGAACAAATCCCGGCTCTGCTTTGATAACATCAGGAATTCGATTGACAACAGTAGCACAAGTTAATCTTACCGTATCTGGTTTTTCAATCACTAAAGTCGTATCTGGTTCACCATAAACAGTCCAAGCATTACGATCGAACTCATCTTTATTATAAACTTTTCCAATACATTCTGTTTTCTAATGTAATACCCTCTTTTGGTTTCTGTCGTAACGACGGCACTTTTCATTCCTGTTGCCATCCCTGCTTTTTACAGTCATTCCTAATGTACTAGATTCAATATCATAATCATTAAACTGAGGAACACATTTTTGACGTTGACTAATAACTGTTAAACCTAACTTATCACAAAGCCAGCCGTTAACATTCCACATATAAGAAGGTGCATAAGCTCCACTTTCAATAACCTTTTGGCGTTCTTCATCAGAAATTTCATCAGCACTAGCAACTTGTGCATCAAACTCTTCTTTTTGTAAGTCCGGCGCCATGTGCTTTTTGCTAACGCAATACCGTAATCTTCAACGTTATAAGAAGAACTTCCTTTAATTTTAGTAATATTATGACTTGCTCCGACAAGCGTTGTAATTAAATTTCCCCAGAAAGCATCTTGATAGCCACTTCCGGTAATAGTACAATTATTTTCTTTTGCAAGCTGATCAATTTTTGTCGTTAAAGTTGGATTAGAATTCATCGGATAAAATGCTTCTTCACAAGTTGTAATAGCATTAACTCCACATTTGGCACAAAGCATCAAAGCATCTTCAACATCTGCCAACAAACTCATTGTTGTAACAATCACACAATCCGGTTTCAATGTCATCAACATCTGTTCAGCATTGGCAACATTTTCTACAACTACTCCTTTCTTATCGGTACCCATAATATCTCCGATATCTTTACCAATTACATTTGGATTGATATCGACTGCTCCTACGATTTCGCCACCATTATCGATTACATAACGCATCGTATAAACACTCATCTTTCCACATCCATATTGGACTATTTTTAATCCATTCATTTTATCATCCTTTCTATATTCATTATAACATTAAAAAAATAAAACAATTTAAATAACGAAAGTTATGCTTCTAAACATAACTTTACAGATAAAAAACAATTTGATTCATTCTTCTAATTTTGAAACTTCTTGCGTCCTCGCAAACTACTCTATTTATCAAAGCAATTTTATTACTTTTTCCACTTCTACATGTCTGTCAATATTTAGCGTTTTTTCTTCTTTTCATTACTCATTTTCTTACATTACAGTATTTCTAGTTAGTTCTTTTTAGTAATTACCGAACAAATTTACTCAAAATAGTTCTATCTTATATTACCTGTAACACCACTTAACCTCTCTTTTAAAATCGGATTAGATGCTTAATAATAAACATTGCATTGTTTTTCCACTTCTCAATATATGATTTATTAATGCTTTGTATTCATATTGTTTTTCATTTCGATTAGTACGTCTTTATATTTTTCATATAAACCAAAATTATTGTCTTTAATATCATTTTTACCAAAGGCGATATAGTCACTTAAAAAACTCATCTATAGTATCACTATTTACTCTATCTTTAATTAATTGCATACAAACATTTTTTCAAACCCTTTTTTTTAATTGCAAGTATAAGCTAAAACATCATGATAAGTTTTATCTGGTATATTAGATTTCTTATATAAATCCATTACAACATCTTCGGTTAAAGGAATGGGATTTTAACAATTATTTTATTAGTTCTATAAATTCCATCAGGAGTAAATGTTCCAGGACATTTTATAACTTCTGCATCTTCTGGTAATTCAACTTCATATAAAGTATCTCCTCTTTTTATCCATCTAATGATGCTTTCATCTGTTGAAAAGTTTATTCCTTTGTATCTAATGTAGTTGCATTAGGATCCCATTCATCTGATATATTAACTTCTCCTATTTTAAATTTTCTACCACTAGCATTAGATATATCTTTATCCATTACTCTAACATATTTCATATTTTATTTCTCCTTTAGTATTTTTATTTAAATTGCATTTTTCTTATAAATTAAATTGAATATTTATGCCACTTATATAATAGTTTTTTAGAATTAGTTGGCAAAGCAAATCATACATACCATCATAATCACTTCAACTTTATTATCTATATTCATTTCTATGAATGATTCTATATTAGTTTGATGTTTACTAATTAAATATTTATTACATAGTTTCAATATATGTGATAAATCATATACTGTTACTATATTGCTCGTAGCATCAACTCCTATATAATCTGCATTATTCTATTATAAATATTTATCTACTGTGAACAATTTAAAGTGTTTTAAACCTCTTATAAGCTAATTATACTATATTTATAATAATTCATCATCTCCTTACAAAAATAAATGTTAGCAACTTATATGCCAACACTTATTATTTAAATTTTTTTCTTTTTAAAAGCATACAATTTATTCTTATTAGTAGCACTTTTTAGAATTTATTTTAAATACTCTTAATTAAAATAATTCTAAAAAGTTCACAATTATCTTTGCTTTAGTTCATTTTTTGTTTGATTGATAAATTCTTCTATAGACATAGATATAGTTTTCTTCACTATTTAATCTTCTATAGCTGACAAGATTATTATCTCTTTCGTTATCACCTATTATTAAAGTAATAGGATTTTTTCATTACATTACTATTTCTAACTTTTTTACCCATTGATTCTTTAGAATCATCATATGATACTCTAATATCTTCATCTTCTAACAATTCTTTTATTTTCTTACAATATTCATCATGATATTTAATATTAACTGGTACTATATTTACCTGTACTGGTGATAGCCAAATTGGTAATACTCCTTTAAATTGTTCTAATAGTAATACTAAGAATCTTTCATAAGAACCTAGAACTGCTCTATGAACCATAACTGGAGTTTGTTTTTTCACCATTTTCATCAATATATGATAACCCAAATCTTTTTAGGCATTGCAAAATCTAATTGAACAGTTGGTATTTGAATATCTCTACCTAAAAAGCATCTTTAAACATAAAATCTAATTTAGGTCCATAAAGGGCTGCTTCACCTTCACATCTTTTAGCATTTAAACTTAACTCATCCGATACTTCTTGAAGCATTTGTTCAACAAATATCCCAATCTTTCTTTTCACCAATATATTTTTCAGGATGTTCATAATCTCTTATAGAAAGTGACACTCAAACATCATGCCATAATCCCATTCTTGAATAAAAATCTTTTTATTAAATTACACATATTAATAACTTCTTGCTTTACTTGATCTCTTCTACAAAATGAATGACCATCCTCTACTGTAATTGCATATACTCTTGATAAACTATTTCCAACAGCACCTTGAAGTTCTGCTCTATATTGTTTATCTGATTCCATATATCTAATTGGTAAATCTTTATAACTTCTTAATTTTGAAGCATAAATTTGAGTATGATGTGGGCATTGTACTGGTTTAAGTACGAAATGATGCCCTTTAGGTGATTCTACTCTAAATAATTCTTCATTAAATTTTTTTGCATGTCCTGAAGTTTCAAATAAAGAAATATCAGCAAGTGATGGACAACTTACTTTTTCAAATCCATACTTTCTACATACTTTTTTCTATTTCTCTTTTTAAAGCATCAATAATAACAGTTCCTCTTGGAGTAAATAACGGTAGCCCTCCTCCAACATAATCTGAAAAAACAAAACAAATCTAAGTCCTGTCCTATTTTTTCTATGATCTCTTTCTTTTTGCATCTGCTACTTTTTTTGATCGTATTCTTTTAGTTCTTCAATTGATATAAACGCTTTACCAGATATTCTATCTATCATTTCGTTATTTGCATTACCATCTACATAAACGCCACTAATTCTTAACAGTTTAACAAATAAATTATCTTTACTTAATTCCTTTTTCTAATAATTCAAAATCATTTTCACTAACTTTAATTTCTGATTTAAATTCATAATTAAACTCATCATCATTAAAATCAATTTTTTCTTTTTCAATTTTCCCGTATTTTCTATTAACTAATTCTTGTAATAGTTTTACAGCTTTTTCATTCATTTTAAATTCCTTCTTTCTATATTTCACTTTTTGATGGGGAGATAATCGTATCACTTTCCGTTTTCGTCATTTTTATCATCTCCTTTTAAACAAAAAGAGAATGATACCATTATAGGAGTCTATTTTAGACGGTACCATCCTCTTATTTTACTTAATTACATAACCGAGCTTCTCGGGCAATCTCTTTCGAGTGCTACTAATAGGTAGTAATTATTAAGTTGTTTATCATCTTTCACCAACCGATAACTCTCTATAAAACAATTATTAATAACCATGTCCTATATCATAGTATTTCTGAAAATATTATATCATACAAATAAAAAGTCTATCACATTAATTGCAATAGACTTTACTTATTAAAATAATATTTAATATTAATTTATAAAAAGTACGCTAAAACAATCAATGCTACATATTGATTTAGTTGTTGTCGTATAAGTTGTCGTAGTTAATTGTTTTAACATAATAATCTCTCCCTTTCAAAAAGTAATTAAATTATAGCACTTTTATATTTATTTGTCAAAAACTGAACGAAAAAAGATATGTCCACATTTAAAATGTTGTCCACATCCTTATTTTACTTAGATTTTATTAGTATTACGTGGACAAGTTATAAAACTCGAACCAACTTACTAATTTTTCAAATTTCAAGTTTTTCCTTATTTTATCTTACTTCCCGCAGCATTGCTTAAATTTTTACCTGAGCCACATGGTAAAATATTAAAACAACTGAGTAATTTTTTCCTTTTTAAATTGGTATTTTTTATTTTAATTTAATAATTTTTTTGTTGAAATATTGCAAGTTTTATTCGACAACTTATCTAATAACTTATCTAAAATTATTTGATTTTCTAGCCTTAATAAGAGTATAATCATCTTTATCAACATTGCTTGAAGTTATATCTTCAAAACCAACCCTTTTTAATACTTCTATTTCATGTTCAACTGTAAGTGGTGTATCTATATGTTTATGATTTTTCTATATTATGCTCTAATTCATATAACTGTTCATCTTCTATTTCCTGAGTTAAGGCAATTTTATCACAATTAATGAATTGACCATGTTCTTTTAAACAATCGTAAATCTTCTTATATAGTTTAATTTTCTCTTCACTTTTTAAAATGATGAAGAGCTGATGTAGATATAACTGCATCATAATTATCTCAAATTCAACTTCAAAGAAATCTCCACATATAGTTGTTAATCACATGTTCTGCAAAGTTTCTTTTCTTTAATTCTTCAAGCATATTTTCGGAAATATCTATGACTGTGACTTCAGCACTTGGAAATAATTCAAATACATGAATTAATTCTAATCCTGTACCTGCTCCTAAGTCTAGTATTTTTTTAGTTTCTTTATCTAAACTATCTCCTAATGTTTTTTTTTCCATGTATGTTTTTCTAATCCTCCTTAAATTTATTTCTATATTATTTCTAATTAAATCTTTAATTTCTCTATCTGTTAATTTAATACTATTAACACATAATTGTGTTGCTATACCATGAGTATAGAATCTCACTTCACGGTATACTCTTTTTGCTTCTTCTAAAGATATTTTGTATTGCTTTACCATTGCATTAATTGTTTCAATATTTCTATCAGTATTTAATACTTCTTCTACTGTTCTAGAACCAGCAAAGATCAGCCATAAATAAAGTGAAGAATATGTTTGGTTCTTTCTTTGCATAGAAAGCATATGCATAACTTATTGTGTATAAATAATCTTTTATATCTACATATTTATGAATAAAAGCTGAATAATCCTTTTCTTAAATACAATTTAAGTTCATCCTTATACATATCAAAGTTAGCATAGTTTTTAAATATTGGTTGTGTTGAACATCCTATATAATTAGCAAGTTTCTCTAACTGTTAGTTTTGAATAACCATACATCTTTATAAAATCAACACTTTTCTCTAATATATCTTCTTTAGAATACTTAATTGTTCTCGAGCAGTTGTAATAGCCTTTTGCATTACTAAAAGTATTTATTTTTGAATAGCTTGATCACCAAATCCAAAACTAGTCATCATTTCTTTAATTTTTTCACTACCAAAGCGAACCATTAAATCATCTTCCATAGATACAAAGAACTGTGTAAATCCAGGATCTCCTTGACGACCAGAACGACCTCTTAACTGATTATCAATGCGACGTGATTCATGACGTTCCGTACCAATGACACACAAACCACCTAAGGCACGAACTTCATCTGATAGTTTAATATCGGTTCCACGTCCAGCCATATTGGTTGCAATTGTAACTGACTTGTGTTGTCCAATCTTTGAGATTATTTCTGCTTCTCTTGCATGATTTTTCGCATTTAATACTTCATGGGGAATCTTTTCTTTCTTTTTTAATAAAGTACTTATTAATTCACTAGTTTCAATAGCAATTGTACCTATTAAAACTGGTTGACCTTTAGCATATCTTTCTTTTACTTCATTAATAATAGCTTTATATTTAGCATTTTTAGTGGCAAATACTAAGTCAGAAGCATCAATTCTTTCAACTGGTTTATTAGTTGGAATACAAATAACATACATATTATAAATATCACGGAACTCTTCTTCTTCTGTTTTAGCAGTACCAGTCATACCAGATAACTTTTTATACATTCTAAATAAGTTTTGGAAAGTAATAGTTGCTAAAGTTTTAGTTTCTTGATTAATACGAACTCCTTCTTTAGCTTCAATTGCTTGATGAAGTCCATCACTAT
>VOFC01005417.1_pt1 | contig 42407 bp, 58 predicted proteins | sample 5384161 | NCBI WGS metagenome assembly VOFC01 (sample SAMN12384722, study PRJNA508395) | human gut metagenome | isolation source: healthy gut B | host: Homo sapiens
CGCGCTCGCGTTCCGAAAGGTGCAGCGCCTCGTTCACCTCGTAAGAGAAGAAGCCGTACTCCCTTCATGCTGAGGCCCCAGCGAGGTGCCGCGGATCAGGTCGGGATGGAAGACCAGCGCCCACCCCCTTCGGCTGGAACTTCTCGCCCGTATCCTCGAAACCGATCACCTGCCCGGGAGCCAGGCAGACGAGCGTCCCCTCCTGATAGTCGTAGTAGTGACGGCCGTAGATCATATCGCCGCATTTGACCTCCTTTGACGAAGATCGCATAGAAGCCGAACGTCTGACGGCAGGTGATAAATGGGTTGCACTTCGGAGAAGTCGATGACGCCGACAAGCGGATGCAGCGTCTCGACGCCCAGCATCGCCTGATATTCGGCGATGGATTCGATATGGCGGACCTTCTGTTCCATGGAGCGATTCGTTTTCCACAAAGATAGGATTTTTCCGGGGATTCGGTATGCCCCGGAACCGAAAAACCGGAATCGGGGTAACGAAAACCGAATCCGTCTACCTTTCCGCACGCCGAGAGCCCTTCGCCCGCCGGAATCCGGGGCCGGCCGTCGATCTTCCGGGGCCAGCGCAGCAGAATGGCCAGCAGCGCCACGGCGCCCAGCACGACCGGATAGTAGAGATAACGGATGATGCCCAGCGGCGAGAGTCCCGTAAGCCCGGCCGCCATGAGCAGCTGCGCGCCATAGGGGCAGCAGACCCTGCGTAAAAGCAGGAGAAGGTGTCGAGCAGGCTGGCGCTGCGCCGCCGGTCCACGCCGAAGCGGTCGGCGATCCGCCGGGCAATGGGGCCCTACCGTGGGATGGCGATCGTGTTGTTGGCCGTGCAGAGGTTGGCCAGGCAGACCAGCCCCGCGATGGTGCCCTCGGCGCGGGCGCCCCGGAGATGCGGCGCATCATCCGCTCGATGATGTAGTCGATGCCGCCGTTGATGCGGATCATCCCATGCCGCCGCACCAGTCATCAGGCTGCCTGGCCATTTCCCGAGGCGAGTGGCCATCCCGATCACCCCCGAGGCGGCGATGCCGAGCAGCAGCACCTTCATGACGTTCATGCCGGCCATGGCCGTTACGAGGACCAGCAGATAGGGCATGACCCGGACCCGGCAATCGGTTCGGGATTGCGGGGACACCTCCGCGGCGCTTCCCGTCACGAGGTAGATCGCCAGGGTCATGAGCGCCGCCGGGGCCACGATCCGCACATTGACCCGGAACTTGTCGCGCAGGTCGCACTCCTGGGTGCGTGTCGCGGCGATGGTCGTATCGGAGATAAACGACAGGTTGTCGCCGAAGAAGGCGCCTCCGACGACGATGGCCGCAAGCCACGCCTCGTTCAGTCCGGTTTCCGCCGCCAGACCCGCCGCAACGGGAACCAGCGCCACGACCGTCCCGACCGAAGTTCCGACCGAGAAGGGAGACGAAGCAGGCCGCCAGGAAAAGCCCCGCGGGAAGCAGGTTCCGGGCAGCAGGTGGAGCGTCAGCGCCACGGTGGCATCCACGGCCCCCATGCTCTTGGCCGATTCGGCGAAGGCCCCGGCCAGCACGAAGATCCAGATCATCAGCAGGACATTCGGATCCGAAGCCCCTGCCGAGAAGTGCCCGATGCGTTCGGCAAAGGGCATGCGGCGCATCGTGGCCACGGCATAGACCGACGCGGCGATGAAGGCCACGGAGATCGGCATGCGGTAGAAATCGCCGGCCAGCAGCGAGACGGACAGGTAACTGAAAAGAAATACCAGCAGGGGTGTGAGAGCCAGAAAACCGCCGCGGCGTACGGGTGTCGGAGTCATATCCTTTTTTTGTCGGTTTGTTCCAGCGTGCAAAAATAGGGCAAAAATCCCGCCCGCGCAATGGATTGCGGCCGGCGGAATCGCAGGCGGCACCTCATCAGGAGGCGAATACGACAATTTTTCAGCCATGAGAAGGCGCGTTTGAAATATTTTTTAAGGAAAAAGTTGATCGAGCCGATTTTATTGCTACATTTGTGTTATAAAAATGTTACGATTTTGTTACACAAAATGCGAAAAAACCGCTGTACCGGAGAAATGCGGGAACAAAGGATAAAAGACAACTAACTGAACACCAGAGATATATAAAGAATCAAAAGAACCTAAACACAAACAATTAACAAATCTTAAAATTTTTATCATGAAACGCTTTTTTCAGTTTAATGACGCTTTTTCTGGCCGGAGGTGCCCTGCTGATGACCTCCTGCTCGTCGGATGACGATGACGAAAACGGCGGCGGCACGACCAGCACCACCCCGTTTGCATCCGTAACGGCCAAGGACGGCGGCAGCAACCATGACCGCAACCGTTGACGACACGCAGAAGACGATCAAGTTCGGGCGAGTTCCAGAACACGACCGACCTGACCTCCGTCGAGGTTACCTTCAAGATGAACAAGGGCTACATCCTCAAGACCCCCGCCAACCCTCAAATCGGAAGTCGATCTGACAGTCCCTGTTAAAGTTGTTGTTGTTCTGATGAACGGCAAGACCGAGGAGACCTATACGATGACCGCCGTGGTTCCCGAGGTGCCTAAAGCCGTGCTCGGTGCCAAGGTTGATGGCGTAGATGCTACCGTAGGTGAGGATAAGTATCACGATCAAGTGGCAGGATGGCATGGAGATCAACCCACATGGTCTTCGAGCTCGAACTTGCCGAGAGGGTGCCAAGGTCGTATCGCCCGAGGATCTCGCCTTCGACCTGGAGTTCGTGTGGGCAAGCTCGTTGTAAACTACCTCAACGAGGACATTACCTACACGGTCAAGGCTACCGATTACGTAGATCCTTTTTAAGCAACGGATGGGAAGACATTACAATAAACTACGGAACACTGCCTGCTTATATTAAAATTTACAAAACGGACAAGGCCGGAGGTGCCGATGGAACGAAGGCATGTATTGCCATTATTGGCAAAAACAGGCTACCATGGGAGTTGTTGGCGAAGGTCTTGCAAACGGAAAGACTATTCTTGATCTCGAAAATGAAGGTGGATATAATGTATATCTTGTTGGTGTTAACTCGGCTTCACCTTCAGTTAAACAGACCTTGATCCATGGAGGAAAATACATCCAGGAAGGTGTTGCTAGATCTTCTGCAACTTTAGGATGGGATGCAGAAAACGGATACAAGATTGCATATGCACAGACTTTCGACAATCAACTGTACACATTCCCTCTGCGTAGCGGGAGCACATACACCGACAGAAATAAAGCAGATGGAACCGCATGGACACCTACGGAAGCTTATAGCGGTATTCCTATGATTCTTTGGGACAGTAATGTACTTACCACAGATCAGGTTCTGTGTAACGATGGAGGAGGAACCGATTGGTATGCAGGAGATGCACTCAGCGCACGTGCAGCAATTGGTATTACCCAATACGGAAAGTTGTTCCTTTATTGCGGTCAACAAGTAGATGGAAGTGTTGGCACATCAATGAAGGGGACAGCCCAGATCATGAAGGATCTTGGATGCGTAGCTGCCTTTACACTCGAAGGGTCAAGCACTCCAGACTTGAGAGTCAACAAGATGGAAACAGTTAAGAATTCTAAAATATTCAATGGAGAATCACCCAAATTAATGCAAAGGTGCATTGGCTTTCAAATAAAGCTATAATCCACCATAAAGAAAGTCCTTGGCCGCAATCGGCCAAGGACTTTCTTTTTAAGAGAATAAAGTTCCCAAAAAAGAATCAAGGAAATAAATCCACGACAAAGGGGCATCCGGATTTTCGGATGCCCCTTCATCGTGCGGAAGGAGAGGGATTCGAACCCCGGAGCCTTGCAGCTCAACGGTTTTCAAGACCGCCGCGATCGACCACTCCGCCATCCTTCCTTTCGGAGGACAAAAGTAACATGGATTTCCCATTTGGCCAAATCTTCCCGGCTTTTTGTACCGACACGCCCCGTTCGAAAGGCGCCGCCCGACATGGGCAGCCACGGAATCATCCCCGGGACAACATGACGGACAAATCCGGAGAATCCCGATGCAATTCGGAAAAGGAGATCCGTCGGGTTATTACAATACTATTACATTTTACAATGGAGGCTTGATTGATTAATTTTTTTTACGATTTTTGTTAAACGAAAGAAACTTCAAAATCCGGGCCATATTTTTGATCTACCCCTGAAAATAGCAGGACAAGAGGCGGTAAAAGGACAAAAACCTAAATACAAACCATTCACAAAACCTAAAAATTTTTATTATGAAACGCTTTTTCAGTTTGATGATGCTCTTCCTGGCCGGAGGTGCCCTTCTGATGACCTCCTGCTCGTCGGATGACAGCGACGAGAACGGCGGCGGCACGACCAGCACCTCTCCCCTTCGCTTCCGTAACGGCCAAGGACGGCAGCAGCACCTGACGGCAAACCGTTGACGACATGCAGAAGACGATCAAGTTCGGCCAGTTCCAGAACATGACCAACCTGACCTCCGTCGAGGTTACCTTCAAGATGAACAAGGGTCATATTCTCAAGAATCGGTCAATCTCATCTCGAATGTCAATCTGATGTCGCCCGTCTATGTAACCGTCCTCCTGAACGGCAAGACCGAAGAGACCTACGACGATGACGGCCGATGTTCCCGAGATGCCCGATCCGGTGCTCGGAGCTACGGTCAATGGCGTAAAGGCTACGGTCGCCGATGACAAGAGCATCACGATCAAGTGGGAAGAGGGCATGGAGATCAACCACATGGTCTTCGAACTCGAGCTCGCCGAGGGCGCTACGGTCGTATCGCCCGAGGACTGCACCTTCGACCTGGAGTTCGGCGAGGGTACGCTGGTCATCAACTACTACGACGAGGAGATCGTCCACGGTGCGCGCCACCGACTACAAGGACCCGCTGCTCGACATGGGCTGGGCTGACGTAACGGCCAACTTCGGTACGCTGCCCGACTACATCAAAGGTCTACAAGACGGAGAACGCCGGCGGTATCAAAGAATGCGCAGCCTATGTGGTCATGCTCGGCAGCCAGGCCGAGATGGGTTGCGTGGGCGACGGCGTTATGGGCAAAAAAGACGCTGGATGACCTCGAGAACATCGGCGACTATAAGGTTTATTTTGTGGGTATCGACTCGTCGCTCAACCAAATTATGGTTCGCAACGGTGAGGTTGTTCAGGCGAACTCGAGCATGAGTGGCACGCTGGGCCAGAACGAGGACGGCAGCTATCAAATGTCCTATGCAAACGTATTCGATGGAAAAGTTTATACCATCCCGTATCGTACCTCGGGAACTTATGAGGCTCCGACCGTCGAGAAAGGTACTCTTTGGGAGCCCAAGACTGCCGTTGAGGGATTATATTACATCCTCTACGAAGGTCAGATCCAGACCGCAGACGATGTGAAGAGAAACCAAGGATTTGCAGAATTTTTTCGGCGATGCAGACATCTATGCACGTGCCGTTATCGGCCTTACGAAATATGGCAAACTCTTCATTTACTGCGGCGACGAGTCGGGTGATTATGTCGGCACTACGGTGGCTCAAGTGGCCCAGATCATGAAGGACTTCGGTTGCGTGAACGCCATGCAGTTCGAGGCATTCGATTCGCCCGACCTGCACATCAACAAGCAGAAGACGGTTACCAACCTGCTGGCCGCACAGGGCAAGCCCAAGAAGATGCAGTGCGCCATCGCCTTCAAGTAGGCCGCAAAACAGCACAAAGGGTGCGGCCGGCCATGCGTCGAACCGCTCGGACAAAACAAGACGCCTCTGCCGGAATCCGGCAGGGGCGTTTTGCCACATGCAGCTTCGAGGCATGCTTTTCCGCCCGTAATTTTTCGGGTTCACCGAAAATTTACTACCTTTTGTTGTCGTACGCCGACGGTTAGGTTAAGAAGGCACTATTCACGGATTCACTATGAACAAGACGCAGCTGGTCGAGGCCATCGCCCTCGACGCGAACATCACGAAAGTAGATGCCCGCAAGGCAGTCGATGCGCTGATTCGGGCAACCGTACAGGCGCTCCGCGAAGGAGAGCGCGTAACACTCACGGACTTGGTACACTCTGCGTGCAGCACAAGGCGGCACGGGTGGGACGGAATCCCCGCACGGGTGCGGCCGTGAAGATTCCGGCCCGTAACGTCATTCGATTCCGACCCTCGGCAGAACTCGAATAAGCAACCCCGTTACATGCCCGTCATTTCCCCAACGCGCCGAGCTGATGCCGGCCTCCCCCGATTCGCAAACTTGTTCCACTGGCCGAGGCCGCACGCGCCCGGGGTATCAAGATATACCATCTGAACATCGGACAGCCCGATCTGCCAACCCCGCAGGTCGGACTTGATGCCCTGAAACAGATCGACCGCACGGTCCTCGAATACAGTCCCAGCGACGGTTACCGCTCGCTGCGCGAGAAGCTGGTCTCCTACTACGAACAGTACCAGATCCGCCTCTCGCCCCGACGACATCATCGTCACCACGGGCGGCTCCGAGGCCGTGCTCTTCGCCTTCATGTCGTGCCTCAACCCGGGCGACGAAATCATCGTTCCCGAACCGGCCTACGCCAACTATATGGCTTTCGCCATCTCGGCGGGCGCCGTGATCCGTCCGGTCGTCTCGTCGATCGACAGGGTTTTGCGCTGCCCGACGTCGGGCCCGCTTCGAGGAACTGATCAACGAGCGCACGCGCGGCATCCTCATCTGCAACCCCAACAACCCCACGGGTTACCTCTACACGCGAAGGGAGATGAACCAGATCCGCGATCTGGTCCGCAAATACGACCTGTTCCTCTTTTCGGACGAAGTCTACCGCGAATTCATCTACACGGGATCGCCCTATATCTCGGCCTGCCACCTCGAAGGGATCGAGCAGAATGTCGTGCTGATCGACTCCGTGTCGAAGCGCTACTCGAATGCGGCATCCGCATCGGCGCGCTCATCACCAAAAACCGCACGCTGCGCAATGCCGTGATGAAGTTCTGCCAAGCGCGTCTCTCACCGCCCCTGCTCGGACAGATCGTCGCCGAAGCGTCGATCGACGCTCCGCGTTCGTACAGCACCGAAGTCTACGAAGGAGTATATCGAGCGCCGCAAATGCCTGATCGACGGTCTGAACCGCATTCCGGGCGTCTACTCGCCCATTCCGATGGGCGCCTTCTACACCGTGGCCCGGCTGCCGGTCGAGGACAGCGACGACTTCTGCGCCTGGTGTCTCTCGGAGTTCGAATACGAGGGCGAGACCGTCATGCTCGCCCCCGCCTCGGGCTTCTACTCCGACCCGTCCCGCGGCCGCAACGAGGTCCGCATCGCCTACGTCCTCCGCAAGGAGGATCTCGAACGTGCGCTGGTCATCCTGCCCAGGGCGCTCGAAGCCTACAACAGCCGCCAACGGTGATCCGCGGCCGACGGGCCGGCGGGCTGAAGCATGACTGGACATTACGGCCAAACTTCTACCGTTTATTCCAATTTTAGCGACTTTCCGACCAAAAAGTTTGGGCCGAGGGATTGTTTTATACTTTTGCCCCCGATTTTGCGTGCCCCGGGGTACGCCAGTAAGAAACCAAACCAACACAGTCATGAAAAAATTCCTCCTCCTGCTCGCAACCGCAGGCCTCGTCTCCGAGGCCTTTGCCGAAGGGTATCAGGTCAACAACTTTTCGGCTCGTCAGGCCGGTATGGCCAACGTCGGCACGGCCATGAAGCTCGGTTCGGAATCGATCTACTTCAACCCCGCCGCCACGGCCTTCCAGGAGTCGAAGTTCAGCATCTCGCTCGGTGCCACGGGCATTCTCTCCTCGGTCTCGGCCTCGACACTCCCCTCGATGGAGAACGGTTACAGCAGCCCGCTCACCGAGGATTCCGACAACAAGATGTCGACCCCGCTGCACATGTATATCAACTACAAACCGTCGGTCGCTGGGCCGTAGGCCTGGGCTTCTACACGCCGAACGGCTCGTCGATGAACTGGGGCGACAACTGGTCCGGCTCGCACCTCATCCAGGAGATCAACCTCGCCGCCTACACCTTCCAGCCGACCGTTTCGTTCAAGATCTGCGACCGGCTGTCGATCGGTGCGGGCCTGATGATCTCGTGGGGCAACTTCGACCTGTCGCGCGCCATGCTGCCCGTCGGCGCCGGGAACCAGACGCTCGTTGCGGGATTCAACACCGTCAATGCCCTGCTGCCGGCACTGGGTCCTGCCGCCGGCCTCACGGCCGAGCAGATCGCCCAGTATCAGGCCACGGCCCAGCAGGGTGCCGCCTATTTCACGCAGAATCTCCAGGACCGGTCGATTGTCTCGGCCCGTCTCTCGGGTTCGGCCAACGTCGCCATCGGCGTGAATGCCGGTATCTTCTGGGACGTTACCGACCAGTGGTCCGTGGCGATGAGCTACCGTTCGCGCATGAACATGAAGGTCGACAAGGGCACGGCCCGGCTGATCTACGCCTCGCAGGAGGCCCGGCAGCTGCTCTCGTTCCTCAACACGATCCTCCAGACGGCGGGCCAGTCCCCGGCCATTCCGGCTCTTGACCAGGGAACGTTCCACACGCAGTTGGCCCTGCCGACAACCGTGACGTGGGGCGTCTCCTACCGTCCGGACGACCGCTGGCAGATGGGTGTCGACCTGCAGTGGATCGGCTGGTCGGCCTACAAGGACCTCAATGTCTCGTTCAACGAGAAGGAGCTCGGCATCAAGGATATCTACTCGGTGAAGAACTACTCGAACACGCTGTCGGCGCGTTTCGGTGCCGAATACCGAGGCGTTGGACTGGCTGACGGCACGTGCGGGTATCTACTTCGACGAGAGCCCGGTGGACAGCAACTACCTGAACCCCGAGACGCCGTCGATGACGAAGATCGCCTACTCGCTGGGCGCCTCGTTCCAGCTGGCCCGCTGCGCGGCGCTCGATATCGCCTACTGCTACGTCTCCTCGGCCGACCCCGAACGCACGGGCTCCTACCCCGTTTACGACTACGCTTCGGGCGAACTGGCCTCGGTCTTCACGCGCAACTACAAACTCCATGCGCACGTTCTCTCGTTCGGCATGCGTTTCAATTTCTGATAAAGGAATTTTTCACTATCTTTGCGGTGCGTCTTTTTCCGAAGGGCGCACCGCCATTTTTGCCGGCCCTATAGTTCAAGGGATAGAACGAGGGTTTCCTAAACCCTAAATTCGCGTTCGAGTCGCGGTGGGGCTACCAGTTCGGATCTACAATATCACCTCTCACGATGGAATCACTCAAGGAGTTATACAAGATCGGGAACGGCCCGTCGAGCAGCCACACGATGGGGCCCAAGCGGGCTGCCGAACGCTTCGCCGAGCGCTGCCGCGAGGTGGACGCCTACCGCGTAACGCTCTACGGATCGCTGGCCGCCACCGGCAAGGGCCACCTGACGGATGTGGCGATCCTCTCGGTGCTGCAGCCGCTCGCTCCGACCGAGATCATCTGGAAACCCGAGATCACCCTCCCCTTCCACCCCAACGGCATGCTCTTCGAGGGGCTGAAAGGCGGCGCGGTCGTCGATTCCTGGACGATCTACAGCGTCGGCGGCGGAGCGCTGGCCAACGAGGCCTCGCGGCTGGAGGACCCTCCGCACACAGCATCTACCCGCTCACGACCATCACCGAGATCAAGCAGTGGTGTGCTACAACGAAGGCAAGACCTACTGGGAGTATGTGAACGACTGTGAGGGCCCGAGATCTGGGACTACCTGGACAAGATCTGGACCCAGATGTGCGAAACGATCCAGAACGGGTCTGAACAACGACGGCGTGCTGCCCCGGCGGCCTGAAGGTCGCCCGCAAGGCCAGCACCTACTGGGTCAAGTCGAAGAGCTACACCGACTCCCTGAAGTCGCGCGCGAAGATCTACGCCTATGCGCTCGCCACCTCCGAGGAGAATGCGGCGGGAGGTATCGTGGTGACGGCTCCGACATGCGGTTCGAGCGGCGTCGTACCTGCGGTACTCTACCACCTGGCCACCTCGCGCGACTTCCTGCGCATCCGCATCCCCCGGGCCCCCGCCGCGGCCGGGGCTCTTCGGCAACATCGTCAAGTACAACGCCTCGATCTCCGGCGCGGAGGTGGGATGCCAGGGCGAGGTCGGTGTGGCCTGCGCCATGGCCTCGGCGGCCACCTGCCAGCTCTTCGGCGGCACGCCGTCGCAGATAGAGTATGCGGCGGAGATGGGCTTGGAGCACCACCTCGGCATGACCTGCGACCCCGTCTGCGGCCTCGTCCAGATCCCTTGCATCGAGCGCAACGCCATCGCTGCCGCACGAGCCCTCGACGCCAACATCTACGCCACGCTCTCCGACGGCTCGCACCTGGTATCCTACGACAAGGTGGTGGAGGTGATGAACGAGACGGGCCATAACCTGCCGAGCCTCTACCGCGAGACGGCCGAAGGGGCCTGGCGCGCAACTACGACCGGAAATAACCCCGGGAGGGGGCAGGCGTCCAGGCCCCCCAGCGCACGAGCATCCGATACCCGAAACGCACTGCGCTCCGGAACCCTCCGACTTGCAGCGCTGCCGGACAAAAAAACCCCCCGAACCGATCGGTTCGGGGTGTTTTTTCATTCGGGCAGAGCCCCGCCACTACTGGGCCTGCTGGAGCGACTCCATCTCGGACTTGGCCGTAACGACCAGATCCTCGTACTCGCGGAGACCCGTACCACCCGGGATCAGATGTCCGCAGATGACGTTCTCCTTCAGATTCTCCAGCGGATCGACCTTGGCCTGGATGGCTGCCTCGTTGAGCACCTTGGTGGTCTCCTGGAACGAAGCCGCCGAGATGAAGCTCGAGGTCTGCAGGGCGGCGCGGGTGATACCCTGCAGCACCTGCGTCGAGGTTGCGGGAACGATGTCGCGTACCTGCACGGGCCGCAGATCGCGGCGCTTGAGGCTCGAGTTCTCGTCGCGCAGCTTGCGCAGCGAGACGATCTGGCCCGGCTGCAACGCCGTCGAATCGCCGGCATCGGTAACGACCACCTTGTCGTACAACTCGTCGTTCACATCCATGAACTCCCACTTGTCGACAACCTGATCCTCGAAGAAACGGGTATCTCCCGGATCCTCGATCTTCACCTTCGACATCATCTGGCGAACGATCACCTCGATGTGCTTGTCGTTGATCTTCACGCCCTGCATGCGGTAGACCTCCTGCACCTCGTTGACGATGTACTCCTGCACCTTCGTCGGACCGAGGATATTGAGGATGTCGCTCGGCGTGATCGCGCCGTCCGATAGCGGGCTGCCGGCCTTGACGTAGTCGTTCTCCTGCACGACGATCTGACGCGACAGCGGCACGAGGTAGCGTTTCACGTCGCCCTGCTTCGAGGTGATGATGATCTCGCGGTTACCGCGCTTGATCTTGCCGAACGCCACCTCGCCGTCGATCTCCGAAACGATGGCGGGGTTCGACGGGTTGCGGGCCTCGAAGAGCTCGGTAACACGCGGCAGACCTCCCGTGATGTCGCCGCCCGACTTTCCGATCGGCGCGCGGGATCTTGATCAGGATATCGCCGGCCTTGATGCGGGCGTTGTCCTTGATGACGATGTGAGCCGAGACAGGCAGGTTGTACTGCTTGACCTCCTCGCCCCTCCTTGTTCTGGATCTTGATGACGGGGTTCTTGGTCTTGTCCTTCGACTCGATCACGACCTTCTCCGACAGGCCCGTCTGCTCGTCGCGTTCCTCGCGGTAGGTGATACCCTCGATAACGTTCTCGTAGGAGGCCTTACCCTCGTACTCCGAGATGATAACGGCGTTGTAGGGGTCCCACTCGCAGATCAGATCGCCCTTCTTGACCTCGAAGCCATCCTCCATGAAGAGTGTCGCGCCATAGGGCAGGTTGTGCGTATAGAGCACGATCTCGGTCTTGGGATCGACGATGCGGAACTCCGACTGACGGGAGATGACGATGTTGATCGGCTCTCCGGCGGCATTCTTGCCCTTGACGGTGCGCAGTTCGTCGATCTCCAGACGACCTTCGTATTTCGAAATGACGTTGGTCTCGACGGCCGTACCGCCGGCCACACCGCCGACGTGGAACGTACGAAGCGTAAGCTGCGTACCCGGCTCGCCGATCGACTGAGCGGCGATGACACCGACCACCTCGCCCTTCTGGACCATGCGGGCCGTGGCCAGGTTGCGGCCGTAGCACTTGGCGCAGACGCCGTGGCGCGACTCGCAGGTCAGCACCGAACGGATCTCCACCGACTCCAGCGGCGACTTCTCGATGGCCTCGGCGATCGGCTCGGTGATCTCCTCGCCGGCCTTGCACATCACTTCGCCCGTCAGGGGGTGGATCACGTCGTTCAGAGCCATACGGCCGAGAATACGGTCGTAGAGGGTCTGCACCACGTCGTCGTTGCGCTTGATGGCCGTAGCCGTCAGGCCGCGCAGCGTACCGCAGTCCTCCTCGTTGATGATGACATCCTGAGCCACATCGACCAGACGACGCGTCAGATAACCGGCGTCGGCCGTCTTCAGGGCGGTATCGGCCAGACCCCTTGCGGGCGCCGTGCGTCGAGATGAAGTACTCGAGCACCGAAAGACCCTCCTTGAAGTTCGAGAGAATCGGGTTTTCGATAACCTGCTGACCACCTTCGACACCGGACTTCTGCGGCTTGGCCATCAGGCCTCGCATACCGCTCAGCTGACGGATCTGCTCTTCGAACCACGGGCTCCCTGAGTCGAGCATCATGTATACGGGGTTGAACCCGTCGTCATCCTTGACGAGCGTATCGATCACGGCCTTCGTCAGCTTCGTGTTGATGTTCGTCCAGACGTCGATAATCTGGTTGTAACGCTCGTTGTTGGTGATCAGACCCATGTTGTAGTCGTCCATGATCGCGTCGGCACGCTCGTAACCCTCCTGGACGAGCTTCTCCTTCTCCTCGGGGATGATCACGGCATCGAGGTTGAACGACAGACCGCCCTGGAAGGCCATCTTGTAACCCATATTCTTGATGTCGTCGAGGAAGTTGGCCACCTTGTCGGCACGGCCTTCTTCATCACCACGGCGATGATGTCGCGCAGCGAACGCTTCGTGAGGACCTCGTTGATGTACCCGACCTCCTTAGGCACGACCTGGTTGAAGAGGATGCGGCCGATGGTCGTCTCCTTGATCACCTGCGGTCGGGTTGCCCTGCTCGTCGATATCGTCCACCAGACACTTCACGACGGCATGCAGGTCGGCACGCTTCTCGTTGTAGGCGATGATCGCCTCCCTCGGGACCGTAGAACGTGTCCTTGTCCTTCACCCTTGACGCCCTTTGGTGATATAGTAGAAAGGCCGAGGACCATGTCCTGCGACGGCACCGTAATCGGGGCGCCGTTGGCCGGGTTGAGGACGTTGTGCGATCCGAGCATCAGCAGCTGGGCCTCCAGGATGGCGGCGTTGCCCAGCGGGAGGTGCACGGCCATCTGGTCACCGTCGAAGTCGGCGTTGAAGGCCGTACATGCCAGCGGGTGCAACTGCATGGCCTTGCCCTCGATGAGCTTGGGCTGGAAGGCCTGGATACCCAGACGGTGCAGCGTCGGGGCACGGTTCATCAGCACCGGGTGGCCCCTTGATGACATTCTCCAGAATGCCCCAGATCACGGGATCCTTGCGGTCGATGATCTTCTTGGCCGACTTCACCGTCTTGACGATACCGCGCTCGATGAGCTTGCGGATCACGAACGGCTTGTAGAGCTCCGCGGCCATGTCCTTCGGAATACCCATCTCGTGCATCTTCAGCTCGGGGACCCACGACGATCACCGAACGGGCAGAATAGTCCACACGCTTACCGAGCAAGTTCTGACGGAAACGACCCTGCTTACCCTTCAGCGAGTCGGAAAGCGACTTCAGCGGACGGTTCGACTCGTTCTTGACGGCGTTGGACTTGCGGGAGTTGTCGAACAGCGAGTCGACGGCCTCCTGCAGCATACGCTTCTCGTTGCGGAGGATCACCTCAGGGGCCTTGATCTCCATCAGTCGCTTCAAACGGTTGTTGCGGATGATGACACGACGATAGAGGTCGTTGAGGTCCGACGTGGCGAAGCGGCCTCCGTCGAGCGGCACCAGCGGGCGCAGCTCGGGAGGAATCACCGGAATGACGCTCAGCACCATCCATTCGGGCTTGTTCTTGCCCTCGGAGGCACGGAACGACTCGATGACGTTCAGGCACTTCAACGCCTCGCTCTTGCGCTGCTGCGAGGTCTCGGTCGAAGCCTTGTGGCGCAGGGCGTAGGACATCGAGTCGAGGTCGACCTGCTTCAGCAGCGTGTAGACGGCCTCGGCACCCATCTGGGCGACGAACTTGTTGGGATCCGTGTCGTCGAGCGACTGGTTGCCCCTTCGGCAGAGCGTTCAGCACGTCGAGGTACTCCTTCTCCGAGAGGGTCTGCAGACGTTCGATACCCTGCTCCGAGGCGGCACCCGGATTGATGACGACGTAACGCTCGTAGTAGATGATCGCCTCGAGCTTCTTCGACGGAATGCCCAGCAGGTAGCCGATCTTCGAAGGCAGCGAGCGGAAATACCAGATGTGCACCACCGGAACCACCAGCGAGATGTGTCCCATGCGCTCGCGGCGCACCTTCTTCTCGGTAACCTCCACGCCGCAACGGTCGCAGACGATACCCTTTGTAGCGGATGCGCTTGTACTTTTGCCGCAATGGCACTCATAGTCCTTCGTCGGACCGAAGATGCGCTCGCAGAACAGACCGTCGCGCTCGGGCTTATATGTACGGTAGTTGATGGTCTCCGGCTTGAGCACCTCGCCGCTCGACTGCGCCAGGATCTCCTCGGGGAGGCCAGGCCGATCGAGATGCGGCTGTAACCATTATTGGGTTTATTGTCCTTGGTAATCGACATATTTATTTGCGTTTTTCTTATCCACGTTAAATACACACACCTTACTCGAGCTTGACCGAGAGCGCCAGACCGCGCAGCTCGTGCAGCAGGACATTCATCGCCTCCGGAATGCCCGGCTTGGGCAGGTTGTCGCCCTTGACGATCGCCTCGTAGGCCTTGGCGCGGCCCGCCACGTCGTCGGACTTGATCGTCAGGATCTCCTGCAGGATGTTGGCAGCGCCGAAGCCCTCGAGCGCCCAGACCTCCATCTCTCCGAAGCGCTGTCCACCAAATTGAGCCTTACCACCGAGCGGCTGCTGCGTGATGAGCGAGTAGGGACCGATCGAACGGGCGTGCATCTTGTCCTCGACCATGTGGCCGAGCTTCAAGAAGTAGGTGATACCCACCGTGGCCGGCTGGTCGAAGCGTTCGCCCGTACCGCCGCCGTCGTAGAGGTAGGTGCGGCCGCTGTGCGGAAGACCCGCCTTGGCCGGTGTACTCGTTGATCTGGTCGAGCGAGGCGCCGTCGAAGATCGGAGTGGCGAACTTCACGCCGAGCTCGCGGCCGGCCCAACCGAGGACGGTCTCGAAAATCTGTCCGAGGTTCATTCGCGAAGGCACGCCCAGCGGGTTCAGACAGATGTCGACGATCGTACCGTCTTCGAGGAACGGCATGTCCTCGTCGCGCACGATCTTGGCCACGATACCCTTGTTGCCGTGGCGTCCGGCCATCTTGTCGCCCACCTTCAGCTTGCGCTTCTTGGCGATGTAGACCTTGGCCATCTGGATGACGCCCGTCTGCGGCAGCTCGTCGCCGTTGGTGATGTTGTACTTTCACGCTTGATGGCGGCGTCGGCCTTCTTCCACTCGATCGTATAGTTGTTGATCGTGGCCTCGATCAGCGCGTCGGTGTGGGCGTCGCCCGTCCAGTTGCACGAACCGAGGTTCAGATAGCCCATCACCACGCCGGTCTTCTCGTCCGTCGTCTTGCGGGCGATCTCCTCCAGCATCTTCTGCGAGAATTTCGTCCCCGCGGGATAGAGTTCCACCCCGAAGTAGTCGGTGATGCCCGTCGTGGTCTTGCCCTGCAACAGCGTCCAGAGCTTCCCGACGAGGCGTTTGGTCAGTTCGGCGATCTCGGCGGCGAACTTCTCGTCGAGCTTGTCGAGCTGGGCCTTTTCGGCGCTCTTGCTCTTCTTGCCCTCCTTGTTCGCACGGCTGTAGAGCTTCGTGTCGATCACCACGCCGTGCAGCGACGGCTGGGCCTTCAGCGAAGCATCCTTCACGTCGCCGGCCTTGTCGCCGAAGATCGCGCGCAGAAGCTTCTCCTCGGGCGACGGATCGCCTCGCCCTTCGGGGTGATCTTACCGATGAGGATGTCCCCGGATGGATGTTGGCACCGATGCGGACGATACCGTTCGCGTCGAGGTCCTTCGTGGCGTCCTCCGAGACGTTGGGAATGTCCGAGGTCAGCTCCTCGACACCGCGTTTGGTGTCGCGGACCTCCATGATATACTCGTCGACGTGCACCGACGTGAAGATGTCCTCACGCTGGATGCGCTCCGAGATCACGATGGCGTCCTCGAAGTTGTAACCCTTCCAGGGCATGTAGGCCACCTTCAGGTTGCGGCCCAGGGCCAGCTCGCCGTTCTGCGTCGAGTAGCCCTCCGTGAGGATCTGCCCTTGGTGACATGGTCGCCCGTGAGCACCGTAGGCTTGAGCGTAATGGAGGTATTCTGGTTCGTGCGGCGGTAGCGCGGCAGCATGTAGGTCGTAATCTCCGGAGCGAACGACACGAGAACCTCGTCCTCAGTGCGCTCGTAGCGGATCTGGATCTTCATGGCGTCGGCGAAGACCACCTCGCCGTCGCCCTCGGCAACGATCTGGATCCGGCTGTCCGAGATCATGTCCTTCTCGATGCCCGTGCCGACGATCGGGGCCTCGGTCGTAACCAGGGGCACGGCCTGGCGCATCATGTTCGAGCCCATCAGCGCGCGGTTGGCGTCGTCGTGTTCGAGGAACGGGATAAGGCTCGCGGCGATCGAAGCAATCTGGTTCGGAGCCACGTCCATCAGATCCACTTCCCCGGCGGTGACCACCGGGAAATCGGCGCCTTCACGCGCCTTTGATACGGTCGGGCTGCAGGAAGTGGCCTTCGTCGTCGATCGGCATGTTCGCCTGCGCGACGATCTCGCCCTCCTCCTCTTCGGCCGAGTAGTAGCGGATATGCGAATTGTCCATGTCGATGACGCCGTTCTCCACCGTACGGTAGGGCGTCTCGATGAATCCCATCGGGGAGATCCGGGCGTAGACGCAGAGCGAGGAAATCAGACCGATGTTCGGGCCTTCCGGCGACTCGATCGGGCAGAGACGGCCGTAATGGGTGTAGTGTACGTCTCGCACCTCGAAACCGGCGCGGTCACGCGACAGACCGCCGGGACCGAGGGCCGACAGACGGCGCTTGTGGGTGATCTCAGCCAGCGGGTTGATCTGGTCCATGAACTGCGAGAGCTGCGAGGTGCCGAAGAAGGAATTGATCACCGACGAGAGCGTCTTGGCGTTGATCAGATCCACCGGCGTGAACACCTCGTTGTCGCGCACGTTCATCCGCTCGCGGATCGTACGCGCCATGCGCACGAAGCCCACGGAGAACTGGTTCGAAAGCTGCTCGCCCACGGTGCGGACGCGACGGTTCGACAGGTGGTCGATATCGTCCACGTCGGCCTTCGAGTTGATCAGCTGGATCAGGTACTTGATGATGGCGATGATGTCCTCGCGCGTCAGCGTGCGAATGGCCGGATCGGTGTCCAGATCCAGCTTCTTGTTGATGCGGAAACGGCCGACATCGCCCAGGTCGTAGCGTTTGTCCGAGAAGAAGAGCTTCTCGATGACGTCGCGCGCCGTCGCCTCATCGGGCGGCTCCGAAAGCGCGCGCAGCTGCCGGTAGATGTAGACCACGGCCTCCTTTCGGAGTTGCAGGGTCCTTCTGCAGCGTATTGTATATGATCGAGAAGTCGATGCCCGACAGGTTCTCCTTGTGCAGCAGGATCGTCTTGGCGCCGCTCTCGAGAATCTGGTCCACATGTTCCTCTTCGAGGACCGTCTCGCGGTCCACGATAACGTTGTTGCGCTCGATGGAAACCACCTCGCCCGTGTCCTCGTCCACGAAGTCCTCGACCCACGTCGAGAGCACCCTTGCGGCGAACTTGCGGCCCACGGCCTTCTTGAGGTTGGCCTTGGTGACCTTCACTTCGTCCGCCAGATCGAAGATTTCGAGAATCTGCTGGTCCGCCTCGTAGCCGATGGCGCGCAGCAGCGTGGTGACGGGAAGCTTCTTCTTACGGTCGATGTAGGCATACATCACGTTGTTGATGTCCGTAGCGAACTCGATCCACGAACCCTTGAAAGGAATGATTCGCGCCGAGTAGAGCTTGGTGCCGTTCGTGTGCATGCTCTGTCCGAAGAACACGCCGGGCGAACGGTGCAGCTGGGATACGATGACACGCTCCGCACCGTTGATGACGAACGTTCCGCGTTCGGTCATGTAGGAATCGTCCCGGAAGTACACGTCCTGAACAACGACACCGAAATCCTCATGTTCGTCGTCCGTGCAATAGAGCTTCAGCTTTGGCCTTCAGCGGAACGCTGTACGTCAAACCGCGCTCCAGGCACTCCTCGATCGAGTAACGGGGCGGGTCGATATAGTAGTCGATAAACTCCAGAACGAAATTGTTCCGGGTATCCGTGATGGGGAAATTCTCCTGAAACACCTTGTAGAGGCCCTCGTTCTTGCGATTCTCGGCCGTGGTGTCCATCTGGAAAAAGTCCCGGAATGATTTGAGCTGTACCTCCAGCAGATCCGGATAGGGAACCCGGTTCTTGACTGTCGAAAAGCTGATTCTTTGTTGTGTTTTTGCTGTGGACATCGTAAAATCCGAATTAGTTGAAGTGTAATTGGGGCAGGGTTGCGCTTCCCAAAAATGCGGGGGTCCTTATCCCGCCAATGCCCCTGCAATGCAGGCACACAGGCCCGCGGGAGCATTCTAATTCCAAAAGAGTGGACACAGCTCCTGCTCGGCACTTCCAGTCTTTAGACCAAGAAAAAGGCATAGAGCTTACACTGCGGTAAGCCCTATACCTGATCGTCCTGATGCAGCGTTAAGCAGCAATGCTACTTAAGCTCAACTTCTGCACCTGCCTCCTCGAGCTGGCCCTTGATCTGCTCGGCCTCCTCCCTTGGAAACACCCTCCTTGACTGCCTTCGGAGCACCGTCCACGAGTGCCTTGGCATCGCCCAGCGAAAGGCCTGCAACCTCCTTGACTGCCTTGATGACCTGGAGCTTGGCCTGGCCAGCGCTCTTCAGGATCTCGTCGAACGACGTCTTCTCGGCGGGAGCTGCCTCACCTGCGCCTGCAGCGGAGCTGCTACGGCTACTGCGGCTGCGGCCGGCTCAATGCCATACTCCTCCTTGAGGATCTGTGCGAGTTCGTTAACCTCGGTCACCTTCAGGTTTACCAGTTCTTCAGCAAAGTTTCTTTACGTCTGCCATAGTTGTAAGCTTATTAATTTGTTTTTAATTCTTGTTTGTGATTAGTTGTTTCTCGATTCGAGCGTCTTCACGAGGCCCGCAATCTTTTGACCTGCATTAGCCTGCAATGCAGAGATAACATTCTTCGCAGGAGACTGCAGCAGGGCGATGATGTCGCCGATGAGCTCCTCCTTCGACTTGATGTTGCACAGAGCGTCCAGTTGATTGTCGCCGACATAGACGCAGCCCTCGGCGAAAGCGGCCTTGAGGACGGGTTTGTCGGATTTCTTGCGGAACTCCTTGATCAGCACGGCCGGGGCTTTGGCCACGTGGGCGAACATGATCGAGGTAGGACCCTCCAATACTTTTACCAGATCAGCGTCGGCCTTCTCCACCTTCTCGAGCGCCTTCGTGAGCAGGGTGTTCTTTACAACCACCAGCTTCACGTCGCTCTCGAAGCACTTGCGACGCAGCGCAGCGGTCTGTGCGGCGTTCAGCGCCTCGATGTCGGCGATATAGAAGTGAGGATAGGTCTGGAGCTGCTCGGCAAGGCTGTTGATTACAACCAGTTTTTCTTCCTTAGTCATCTCTGTTATCCTCCTTGTTATTTGGTTTCTACTGATTTGGCATCGATCTGCACACCGGGGCTCATGGTGGTCGAGAGATAGATACTCTTCACATAAGAACCTTTGGCGGCAGCGGGCTTCGAGTTTGATGATCGTGTTCAGCACCTCCTTGGCATTGTCAACGATCTGCTCTGCAGTGAACGAGATCTTGCCGACATTGGTGTGAATGATACCGAACTTGTCGACCTTGAAGTCGATCTTACCGGCCTTCACCTCGCCGACAGCCTTGCCGACCTCCATCGTCACCGTACCCGTCTTGGGGTTCGGCATCAGGCCGCGCGGACCCAGAATACGGCCCCCAGCGCACCGACCTTGCCCATCACGTTCGGGGTGCAGATGATGACATCGACATCGGTCCAACCGCCCTTGATCTTCTCGACATACTCGTCGAGACCCACGAAAATCGGCGCCTGCGGCTTTCGCCTCGGCCTCCTTTTCGGGCGAGCAGAGTACCAGAACACGAACCGTCTTGCCGGTTCCGTGCGGAAGTGTTACAACGCCGCGAACCATCTGGTTTGCCTTGCGGGGATCGACGCCCAGACGGACATCGACATCAACCGAGGCGTCGAATTTCGTGAACGTAATCTCCTTCAGAAGAGCGGCAGCCTCCGAGAGCTTGTAAGCCCTGCCGGCTTCCACCTTCGCGTAGGCGATCTTTTGATTTTTTGTCAGTTTACTCATCTTCTTCAGCGATTACATGTTAGGAAATTCACCGACCACGTTGAGACCCATACTGCGGGCCGTTCCGGCAACCATGCGCATTGCAGACTCGACCGTGAAGCAGTTCATATCGCTCATCTTATCCTTGGCGATGTCACGAACCTGTTCCCACGTTACCTGCCCTACCTTGTCGCGGTTGGGCTGGGCAGAACCCTTCTGAACCTTAGCTGCTTCCTTGAGCTGTACGGCTACCGGCGGCTGTTTGACAACGAAGTCGAACGACTTGTCGCTGTAAACCGTAATGATGACCGGAAGAACTTTTTCCCGCCTTGTCCTGCGTACGGGCATTGAACTGCTTGCAGAAGTCCATGATATTGACTCCTTTAGAACCCAATGCGGGACCAACCGGGGCGAAGGATTTGCGGCACCACCTTTTATCTGCAGTTTAATTAACGCAGCAACCTCTTTGCCATAATTTTCCTTTGGTTAATTACTCTTTTTCTACTTGCATAAAACTCAACTCCATGGGAGTCTTGCGCCCGAATATCTTCACCGATACCGTGAGTTTCTTGCGCTCGTTATCGACGGCCTCGATGGTACCCTGGAAGCTTGAGAAAGGACCATCGGTAACCTTGACCGTCTCGCCGACAAAGAAAGGAATCTCGTTCTCCTCCTCCCTGACGTTCAATTCGTCGACCCTGCCGAGGATGCGCGCCACCTCCTGTGGACGGAGCGGCGTGGCAATCATCTTGCGGCTGTCCTCCTTGGTATCGCCGAGAAATCCCAGCACATTGGGAGTGTTACGAATAATCATGGGAATCTGCCCTACGAAAGCGGCCTCGACCAGCACATAACCGGGATAGGAGACCTTCTCTTTGGAGATCTTCTTGCCGTTACGGATGGTATAGACCTTCTCGGTGGGGATCAGGACCTGGGATATGTAGTCTTCCAGATGGTTGTGACGAACCTCGGCCTCGATATACTCCTTGACCTTCGCCTCCTTGCCACCGATGGCACGGACTACATACCACTGTTTCTTAATCTCGCTCATCGCTTCGGGGAAGAATTAACGACCAAGATTTGCAAGCGTCTTATAGATGACGGCCATCAGGTTTTCGAAGCTGATATCCATGACCAGAACGATCAGCGCAAAGATGACAGAGGCCACCATCACGACGATCGTCGAGCTCTGGAGCTGCGGGAACGTGGGCCACGTCACCTTGTTTACAAGCTCGTTGTAGGATTCTTTAACGTAGTTGAACATATCGTGTGTCCTTTATTTCGAGCAGGAGCAGAGAGATTCGAACTCCCATCAACGGTTTTGGAGACCGCTATTCTACCCTTGAACTATGCTCCTAAAAAGAGGCGGTGCGGAACACCGCCTCGGAATCTGTTCCGGTCCGGATTGCTTGAGAACCTTCAGGATCTGACCGGCACCTACTGTACGTCCACCCTCGCGGATTGCGAAACGCAGACCCTCGTTCAGGGCTACCGGGTAGATCAGCTTCACGGTGATGGTTACGTGGTCACCAGGCATTACCATGTCCACACCGGCGGGCAGGTGAACCTCACCCGTTACGTCCATCGTACGCAGATAGAACTGCGGGCGGTAGTTGTTGTGGAACGGCGTGTGGCGGCCACCCTCCTCCTTCTTCAGGATGGACCTCGGCCTCGAACTCGGTGTGCGGGGTGATCGAACCCGGCTTGGCAACGACCATACCACGCTTAACCTCCTTCTTGTCGATACCGCGGAGCAGCAGACCTACGTTGTCGCCGGCCTCGCCCTCGTCGGCAGCTTGCGGAACATCTCCACGCCCGTGCAGGTCGACGTCAGCGTCTTCTCCTCCAGACCGATGATCTCAACGGGATCACCTACATGGATTACGCCGGTCTCGATACGGCCCGTAACCACGGTACCACGGCCGGTGATCGAGAACACGTCCTCGATAGGCATCAGGAAGGGCTTCTCGTTGTCACGCTGCGGCAGCGGAATATAGTTATCTACGGCATCCATGAGCTCCATGATCTTCTCCTCCCACTTCGGCTCGCCGTTGAGGGCACCCAGAGCGGAACCGCGGATGATGGGAGCGTTGTCGCCGTCGTACTCGTACTTGTTGAGCAGGTCGCGTACCTCCATCTCGGCGAGGTCGAGCATCTCGGGATCGTCCACCATGTCGCACTTGTTCAGGGAAAACGACGATCTTCGGCACGTTCACCTGACGGGCGAGCAGCACGTGCTCGTTGGTCTGGGGCATCGGACCGTCGGTAGCGGCAACGACCAGGATGGCACCGTCCATCTGAGCGGCACCCGTTACCATGTTCTTCACATAGTCGGCGTGGCCCGGGCAGTCCACATGAGCATAGTGACGGTTGGCCGTCTGGTACTCAACGTGGGCGGTGTTGATAGTGATACCACGTTCCTTTTCCTCGGGTGCATTGTCGATCTGGTCGAACGAACGCAGCTCCGAAAGACCCTGCTTTGCCAAAACAGTCGTGATAGCAGCGGTAAGGGTGGTCTTACCGTGGTCAACGTGACCAATAGTACCGATGTTTACGTGCGGTTTCGACCGGTCGAATTTTTCTTTTGCCATAGTATTAAGTATTTAAAGTATTGTTAAAAATTGCTTTAAAGTTTTAAAATCCATTCCGCAGAACAAGCGGGCGACACAAACGCTCCGTCCCTGCGGCCCGAGAGATCTGCATCACACGCTGCTGCGTTTAGAGCGGAAGACGAGGCTCAAACTCGCGACCCTTAGCTTGGAAGGCTAATGCTCTATCAACTGAGCTACTTCCGCAAAATATTGCCTTTCAGAGTTCACCTACCGCCGCCCGCCGCCTTGGCGGCACGCTTCGGTTCTTGCAACCCCGACAGGCATCTTGAGTGGGAAGTGATGGATTCGAACCACCGAAGGCGTACGCCAGCAGATTTACAGTCTGCCCCATTTGGCCACTCTGGTAACTTCCCGTATTTTGCACCTCCCGGACTTCGCATCCGGTGAGGTTCCGTGTTTCGCCGTGCCGCCCGAAAGCCTCGTCGAGGAATTCCGTTCCGTCTGCGCACCGGCTGTTGCGAGCCGATGGGGGATTCGAACCCGACCAGCTGATTACAAATCAGCTGCTCTGGCCAATAACTGAGCTACATCGGCAGATTCCACCGTTTTGGATTGCAAAGTAGGCATAAAAATTTATCAGCCAAATAAAACCCGATAAATTTTCACTTTTTCACTCTTCTCAAAGAACCTCGCTCCGATCCGCTGCGGACAGAAGCGAAACCGGGTGCAAAGATAGGAAAAGTTTCGAATAACACAACGGTTTGCCTCAAAAATATCACATCCTCCGCCCCGAACCCGGACCTTTCGGACCGAAGCCTTCCGAAAAAGGAGAACGCCCGCGGATCCATACCATATATATATTAGAGACGGACCGGCTACTTGCCCAGCTTACGATCAGCACCTTCGAGGATTCCCAGAACCGCACCGGATCGACAATCCACAGCGAAACGACCCGCTTGTCGGCATCGGTTACCAGTTCGTAGGATCCTTCGGGATGGTTCGTAACGACGGATTTACCTTGCGATGGCCCACGGGGATCTCGGAGAGCAGCCGCGAATCGGCCTGCGTAAAACTCTCCAGGGGCCGTGCTCGCCGACGGTCAGCGTGCGACCGATAAAGCCCCTGCTTATTGATGATCTGCGCATCGCACAACTCCTTTTCGGAACCGACGATATAGTAGACCGTATTGAGCCGGTTCTCAGTTCGAGATTGCGGCCGCTCAACTGCTCCACCTCGGCGCTCTGCTCGGCAACGGTCTCCGTCAGCTCGGCCACCCGGGTATCGCTTGGCGACAGCTCGTCGCGCAGCTGCTCGATCTCGCTCTGCCGTTCGGCGAGCTGTCCGTTCAGATCGGCAATCATCTTCTCCAGCCCTTCGATCCGCAGATTCGCCTTGCGCAGCTGCGCCGCGGTATGGCGCAGCGAGTTGATCTTTTCGCGGTTCTCGGCCAGCAGCCGACCGATGGCATCGATATCGTTGTTGATCTCCTCCACGGGACGGCGGGTCCCCTCCTCCTCGGAGACGGTGATCAGATTCTCCCGGGACTTGATCCGGGCCAGATTCTCGAAATGGCGTTGATATCCGCAAATACGGCATTGATCAGGAATCATGGCCGCTACAACCTGTTCCAGCGAATCGCGCTGCCGGTCGGACTCGACTGCCAGTTGCTGGGTGCGTCCGTTTCCGCAGGAGGGCAGCAAGCACGCAGGCAGCGGCCGCCACTCAATAAAGCAAGCGATCTGTTCATATACACAGCTTTTTTAGGTTTTCTTCTCACGCCGCAAATATATGCATAAAAACAATAGCGTGTACCGCGAGATGCACAAATCGCACCCGGCAGGAGAACCGCCCCCGTCATTTTTCGGACTCCACGAAGCATCGGGGCGTAGCAATTGCGTAAAATTTAACAACTATTCCTCCATATTGGCTGAATCATTACAAACAGACATAAAAATGCCCGAAACAAATACAACATGTAACAGAATTATCGGATATTTTTTTATACAATAAAACATATATCCAACAAATTAAAAACACGCAACAAGCTATCTCTCTAAAATATTTTAAAATTAATCCGTCTTTTCGCGCATATCAGGGGTTTTTTGCTACTTTTGCGATCGAACGATTCATTCAACCACTTAAACCCTCAAGCTCATGAAAAAAGTGTTTCTCTTTCTCTCCTCGCTGTTGTTTCTGGCGGGATGCAGTTACGACGACAGCGAACTGCAGCAGAGAATCGACGATCTGGACGAAAAGCTTGCGGCGCTTGCGGAACAGGTCGACAACCTGAACTCCGAACTCACAAGCCTGCAGGAACTCATCGACGGAAAGCGCTTCATCTCCGACGTTACGGTCGAAGAGGACGGCAGCTACACGCTCACGCTGGTTACCTCCACAGGGGCGGTCTCGACGATCCGCATCACCAACGGAAGGACGGCCACTCCCCGAAGATCGGCATCAAACAGGATTCCGACGGCAAATACTACTGGACCCTCGACGGCGAATATATCCTCGACGACAACAACGGGAAACTCCCCGTGGCAGGCGAGGACGGCACAACGCCGCAGTTCAAGATCGAACAGGGCTACTGGTATGTCTCCTACGACAAAGGGCGCCAGCTGGCAGGAGTGCGGCAAGGCCGCAGCCGATGCCGAACCGGCTCTGTTCAAGTCCGTAACCACGAGCGAGGACGGCAAGCTGGTCTATATCACCCTGCAGGACGGCACCGTGCTGACCTTCGAGCTCTACGTGCAGTTCGGCATCGCCTTCGAGACGACGACGGGTGCCCTTCAGGTCGGCGGGAGCGTTTCGGTTCCCTTCACGCTTACCGGAGCCGACGAGAACACGCAGGTCGAGGCCATCGCCAACAACGACTGGAAGGCCGAAGTACGCCTCGACGAGGAGCGCCTCTCGGGCACGGTCGAGATCACGGCTCCGGCCGACAGTTCGACGGGCAAGGTCATCGTTCTGGCCAATGACGGCGGCGACCGCGCGCTCATGCGCACGCTGACCTTCGTGGCCCGGCGTGCTCAACATCTCGACCTCGTCGGTCGAGGCGACGGCGGGAGGCGGCCAGGTATCGGTCGAGGTCGAGACCGACATGGATTACGAGGTCGTGATTCCCGAGGAGGCACAAAAGCTGGGTCTCCGTCATCGACACACGAAGTGATCTGCGTCAGGAAATGCTGAATTTCAAGGTGGAGGCCAACACGCAGGCTGCTCCGCGGCAGACGCTGGTCGAGCTGCAGACGAACGGCGCCACGCTTGAGACGATCCTGATCTTCCAGGAGGGCGAATACGACCCCGCAACGATGGTGCTCCGGGTCGAGGCTGCCCCCCCACGGGCACGAACGCCAAATATTCGAACATGGTCTACCTGCCGCTCTACGGCGCCGTGAACGTCACGGTGAACTGGGGCGACAGCAGCAGCGAAACAGTCCAAAAGAGCATCGACGGCAGCCAGCATGGTTTCACACACCTACGAGACCGCAGGAACCTACTTCGTTACCGTCAACGGATCCGCGGCACAGATCAACGGCCGCCCTGACCCCCAAAGGCCGTGCAGCCCGCCATCACGCAGCTCATCCAGTGGGGCGACCTGAAGCCCCACCTCCCTGCAGTCGGCCTTCAGCGGCAACACCTCGCTGACGAGCGTGCCCCTGCCGCCGACGGAGCCCTTCGCGGCGGTTACGACCGTCGAGGACATGTTTCGTGAACTGCACGGCACTGACTTCGGTTCCCGAGACGCTGCTTGCACAGGCCACCGAACTGACCGATATCACCACAATGTTCGAGGGATGCACCTCGCTCGAGAGCATTCCCGAAAAAACTTCTTCGGAAGAAGAACATCAAGGTTACCGAGGCTTCGGGACTCTTCACCGAGGGTACGAAGCTCACGACCGTACCGGCCGGGATCCTCACCCCGATGACCGCCCTGAAGGACGTATCGAGCCTGTTCAAGAGCTGTACGTCGCTGACCTCCCGTACCGGCCGGGCTCCTCGACAACCAGCCCCGCCGTCACCACGCTGGCCTCACTCTTCTACGGCTGCTCGGCGCTGACCTCCGTACCGGCCGGAATCTTCGACAAGCAGACGGCCGTTACCACGGTCTCCTCGTGCTTCTACGGCTGCTCGGCGCTGCGGGAGCTGCCCGACGGACTCTTCGACAAGCAGACCGGCACCACGAACATCTCGTCGCTCTTCAGGGCTGCAGCTCGCTCGTCTCGGTACCCTCCGGGCTCTTCGACAGCTTCTCGAAGGCAACCAACATGGCCAACCTCTTCAGCGGCTGCGCGCCTCGCTGAAGAGCCTGCCCGCGGATCTCTTTTGAAAGCAGACGGCCGTAACACAGGCCGGATACCTCTATGAAGGCTGCACGGTCTGACCCAGTTCCCGTCGCTGAAGAACTGCACGGCGCTCAAGACGGTCAATGCCCCTGTGGAAGGACTGCTCGACGCTGGTCAGCGCCCCGGACGACTACTTCCCCGAGAGCGTCAAGAGCGGCACGACGCTGGCCTATCTGTTCCAGAACTGCTCGGCCCTGGAGAATGTCCCGGCGGGTCTGTTCCGCAACTTCGAAAGTGTTACGATCATCACGCAGATGTTCGAGAACTGCACCTCGCTCCGGTCGCTTCCGGTAGAGATGTTCGACAACATGCGCAAGATCACCACCGCGACGAGCGCCTTCAACGGCTGCTCGGCCTTCACGGGCGAATCGCCCTACACGATGGTCGAGGGTGAGAAGGTTCACCTCTACGAACGAAGCACCGCAAACGGCTTCTCCGCGGTTACGAAGTACACCGACTGCTTCGAGGGCTGCACGCAGATGGCCGACTATGCGAACATTCCCCAGGCCTGGGGCGGCATCAGCGACGGTACAAAGGCCAAACCGACCCTCACGTTGAGCATGGCGCCCCAGGCAGGCGCCGAATACTACCGCTTCGACATCACGATCCGCGGCACGGAGGTCAAGCAGAGCAAATTTGTCCTCGGAACGACGGAGATCGTCCAAAAGCGTCTCGCGGAGTTCGACGGCGACTACGAACGCCTCTGCAACCGCTACGGCACCACGTTCAACAGTTCGGTCGTTTTCGAGAAGATCAACCCGAGACGGGACATCAGGTCTCCTCGGGCGACCTGGAGGCCGACACCGACTACACGCTTGTCGTTCTGGCCAGCAACGCCCACGGCACGACGATCGCAACCTGCGAGAGCCGGACGGCGGAGGTGCCCGCCGGTGATGCCGACTTCGAGCGCTACATCGGCACCTGGACCGTAACCTCCACCTCGGCCGAGAAGAGCGGCGCCCCGCAGACCTTCACCATCCAGATCGAGCCCTACCGGGTCAACGAGAGCTTCCGCGTCTCGGGCTGGGGTATCACCACGATGGGCAACGCCGACACGGCGCCCTTCCTGATGGACTATGCCGACGGCAAGGTCTCGATCTCGACGAAGGATTACTACGGCATGGTCGGCCTCTACTACGTCTACCTGAAGTACCGCTTCTACGATCCCGAAGAGGAGTCTACTTCGTATGGACGACGGACAGCTCCTGGCGACGGGCGAGTACGGATCCGACGGTTTCGATCACGATCGAGTGCGGCAAGTTCACCAACCCCGCGAACGGCAAGGAGTACACGGTCAGCGGCATGGACTACTTCCTCTACTCGGGCGGCGGATTCTACGAAAGCATGGATCTCTTCAAGCCCGGACTACCTGACGAGCGACTACAGCATCGGCCCTACAGGCTGACCCGCGCTTCGGGAACCCGCGCCGTGCAGCAGACCCGCACGTCGGAGGGCTTCATCCAGCTGGAGCAGGCACCACGGGCACGCGTCATGACGCAGCCGGGCGCAAGCCGCGTAAACCGCAAATAGCCGGCAACGGAACACGCCCCCCGCGGCGTGTTTCCGGAGACGATGAAGGGAGGCTGCCCCGCAGTGGGCTCCCCTTTCGCATGCAGGCCCTCGGCCCGCAACCGGTCCTCGTGCGCCCGTCGCGTCCTTCGGTCCCGCATCGGCGCGGCGCTCCGTGCCGTTTTCCGGCTCCACCCCATCCGTCCCGCGCACGACAAAAAGCAAACGGGCCGCACCCTCGGTGCAGCCCGTTCAACCTTTCGCGCGGAAGCCTCTTACTTCGCAGCGTTCTTCTTGTCGTAGCGCTTTGCGTATCGGCTCATAAACTTATCGACGCGACCAGCGGTGTCAACCAACTTCATCTTACCGGTGTAGAACGGGTGCGACGTGTTGGAAATTTCCATCTTATACACGGGATAGGTTTCGCCGTTCACCTCGATGGTCTCTTTTGTCGAAACGGCGGACCGACACAAAAACACATGGTCGTTGGACATGTCCTTGAACGCTACCAAACGATAATTTTCGGATGAATACCCTTTTTCATGTTCGTGTTTTTGTATTAAATGATTGCTTAAGCGGCACAAAGGTACGAATTTATTCGCAACAAACAAGTATCCGCGCTATTTTTTCGCCCGTTCCGGACCGCCGTTCACCCTCTTCGGGAGCTGCGGCGGATCCCCCGGGGCCTCAAAAAAGCAGCCTCCGATTGCGAAATCGAAATAGTTTTCGTATCTATGCGCAACGTCGCCGGAGCCTGCTCCGCGACAGGCCGGGGACCCATAGCTCCAGTTGGTCAGAGCAGCGGACTCATAATCCGAAGGTCGTGGGATCATGCCCCTCTGGGTCCACCACCGACGACGGTCGCACCTCTGGCGACCGTCGTTTTTACCGGCATCCGGGAAAAAAGTTTCCCGCACCCGGCGGCGGGCTTTCGGCAAAAAACGTTATCTTTGCAACCAATAGACTGATCATCCTTTAAACCGACCCATTATGGAATTCGAAGGCACCGTTTACAGAATAATGCCCGTTACGAAGGGCACCTCGGCACGCGGCGAGTGGCAGCGCCAGGACGTCGTGTTCGAAATGAACGACGGATCATTCACGCGCAAGATCTGCGTCACGTTCTTCAACAAGCCCGACGACGTGGCCCGGCTGCGCGAAGGGGCAACCTACCAGGTCTCGGTCAGCATCGGTCGCGCAGTACAACGGACGCTGGTACACCGACATCCGCGCCTGGCGCATCCAGCCCAAGCGGCAGGGCTCCGGCCCCGCGCCGATGCCGAAATGCCGCCCCTGGGCGCCGAGCCGGCCTACACCGCAGCACCTGCCGCCGAAGCGGACGACCTCCCTTCTGACAGGCGGACAGGGCCCCGGATGCGGCTCCGACAAGACCGACAAAAGACCGGGCCGACAGCTGTCGGCCCGGTCTTCATAACGCCGCCGGACAAAAAAGCCGGATGGGCACCTTGCCCATCCGGCTTTGCGGTCGAACTACTTCGTTGCGGCAGCAGGCTCGGCAGCAGGGCCTCGGCCGTAGCCGTCGAATCGGCAGCGGAGCCGGCTCCCGCGTAGGGCTCGACGTCAGCCAGCTCGACCTCGAACTCGAGGGGCCTCGTTAAGGGCCGATCGCAGCACCGCGGCCCGTAGGTCCGTAAGCCAGGCTGGCCGGGATCCACAGCATGATCTTGCCGCCCGCCCACAAGCTGCAGACCCTCGGCCCATCCGGGGATCACACCGTTGAGCAGGAACTCGGCCGGTTTGTCCTCGTTGTAGGTATCAGGGAACTGCTGCTTGAGCATCTCCTGCTGATCCTCCGGACGATCGGCGAAGTGCGTGGCGTCAAATACGCGGCCCGTACGCGTGCGGCCCATTGTGTGCACCTTGACCACGTCGCGCTTGTCGGCAGCCTTCACCGTCATGTCGCCGGCCTCGATCACCTTGTAGAGCAGGCCCGACTCGGTCTTCTGCACACCCGACTTCTTCTCGATCTTGCTCAGCCACTTGGTCGAGGCCTCCTCGTTCTGCATGGGCAGCGTAACGAGGAAGTAATAGTGCTACCGAATAGCTGTTCGTTGCCTTCTGGTCCATGCGGGCGTTGTTCTCGAAGACGTTCTGGAGGCCTCGCCGACCCATACGATGTGAAGCGGCAGGCTGGCCTTCGTCACGCTCAACCGATGTCGTTACCCAGCGCGTAGGATACGCTGTCGCGCTCCTCCTCGGTGAGGAACATGGCCGGATCAGCCACGGGATACTCCACCTTGGTCGTATCGCGAAGAGCCAGACGGATGCTGTCGGCCTCGGCGCGCTGCTTCATGATGGCCTGCATGCGCTCGCCGCGCTTGTTCATGAAATACTCGCGCAGAATCTCGACGGCCTCGTCGTGCTTCGTAAGCGGCGGACTTGCCCGAAGCCGTCTCCTGAACCCTCGCGCATCCGGCTCCGGATCAGGGGAATCTCCTTCATCTGGAACGAAAGGCCGTAGCCGATGTTGGCACCCACGGCATACGACAGCGAGTCAATTTTCGAGAGGCTGCCATCTGGATGCCCTCCCTATTGATTGCCTCCCTTTGGGGAACAAGCGCTGCGGCACCCGCAAGCACCGCTGCAAAAATGATCTTTTTCATGGTTTTGAGGTTTATGCATTTGAATCTGTGTTCGGGTTAAAATCGTTCAAAAGCCTAAATTTGCGCAAAGATAAGAAATATTCGCAACAAATGTGTTCATTATCGGCGCATTTATTTGCGACGCGACCATTCGCCGTATTTGGCCAGGTCGACCAGTTCGATTTCATAATGCAGCGTCGCGTTGGGAGCGATGCCCAGCGACTTGTCGCCCTCGCGCCATAGGCTGCCGCCGGGGATCAGGCGTCGATGCGGCCGCCCTTTGCCGATGAGCTTCACGCTCTCGCGCACGCCCCGCTGCGCAGCGGCCCATCAGCTCGCCGGATCGTATCCCCCGTTCATGGGAGGAGGTATTTGCCTGCCGTCGACCGTACACGGATCACGTAGCGCAGCGCCACGCTGTCCCCCGCTCGGAAAGCAGGGGAACGCTCCTGGTCGCCGACCTCGGTTACCGTGTAGGTAACGCCCGAGCCCGTGCGGAGCATACAGGCGATTTCGACTTGGCCATGTCGGCCAGACGCGCGCGCTCCTCCTCGTAGGCGCGGGCCTTCTCGAGGAAGCATGTGGTGACATAGGCCAGGTAGAAGGTGCGCGCCTCCTCGTCCGTCAGGCGGGTCTTGCCGCGGAAGACATCGCGGATCCCTCGCAGACGGCCTCGACACGAATCGTCGAGTCCATGCGCTGGAGGGTTGCGGCCGATATTCATGCCGATCACATAGGCCACCGAATCGGTATCGACAGCAAGTTTCACGCTTCCCGCCCGACTTTTCGAGCAGGATCCGGCCCACAGCGGCAGCATCAGAACCGGAGCTATCAGTAACTTCTTCATCATTATTTTTGTCGCGTTCTTTTCTTTCCGAAGTCAGGATAAGCAGCGATCCGAAGATGGCGGCGACCCGACGGCCCATGAGGATGGCGATCTTGCCGCCGGTCGATCATCGCCACGTCGGTGAAGGCCAGCGAATCGACGAACAGCGCCATCGTGAATCCGATTCTCCTGTGACAGGCCACGGCAAAGAGCATCCGCCACGAAGCCCCTCGGCACGCGGCAAAGCGGGTCCGCATGGCGATCCAGCTGGCGAGGAAGATTCCCAGCGGCTTCTGCCGGGACGAGCAGTCCGAAGAAGACACCCATGCCGATCGCACCCGCCTCGGGCGTTGCATGGAAGATGTTGAGATACTCCGTCGAGTGAGACCTCGACACCGGCATTGGCCAGGGCAAAGATCGGCATGACGAGGAACGTAACGTAGGGTGCGAAAAGCGCATGCTCCAGGCGGTCGCTCATCCCCACCGACTCTGTGGCAAGAGCCCGCACCCGGCGCAGGCACCCCCTGTTCGGCATCCGGAAAGTCTTCTCCCGACGTTTCGATCCGGTCGAAATCGGACTTGAGGGCGCGCATCTTCTGCACGAAATACTCCCGGCTGTAATGCGGCTCCATCGGGATGAGCATGGCCATCGCCCACCGGAGATCGTCGAATGGACGCCCGAAGTAATAAGGCCACAGCCGGGATCAGGTAGAAGATCATGCGTTTTCACCGAGCCGGTTCATGACATAGATGCGACCATAATCAACAACAGAAAGCAACAACCCGCGTGAACCTCGCCGCCGTAAGAGGGCGATAACCAGAATGGCCCCAGGTCGTCGGCGATAACCAGTGCCATCAGAAAGACCCGCAGCGATACCGGAATCCGGGTCTCCAGCATCGTCAGGACCACCGACCGCAAAGGCGATATCCGTAACCGTCAGGATTCCCAGCCCGAAAGCGGCCAGGCGTCATCAGTTGGCTGGGTATAGACAATGGCGGGGCCAGCATGCCGCCTGCTGCGGCCGACGGGAAGGATTGCCTTCCGCCGGTAGAAGTTGCCGCGCACGACCTCGCGCTTGATTTCGAGGCCGGAGAAAAGAAGAAGATGACCATCAGCCCGTCGTTGATGAACTACTCGACGGTCATGCCGCTCGGAAAAGCCCAGTTGATACCGCCGCCGGGCGAGTGTACCAGCAGCGAGTTCGGTTTCGAGCAGATGGTGGTAATAAAAACTTCGTAAAAGGGAGATTGGCAAAGCATGGCCACAACCACACATCAATAACACCACACCCCCGGCCCACGGAGCCCGCATAAATGCGCGGATCCGAAGCACAGCCCTGTGTGTCAGGCTGATCCAACTGAATTTCGATAATGAAAGCATCTCTATTTTTCTTCCAAGACGATATTTCTGTTCTTTGATGATGCAAGCGTCTGTCCGCAGAGTTTCGCACAGCATGCGCGCCCCGGCAATGGCGTCGATCCGCTCTCTCGGCAACGGGAGCCACCTCCACCAGGTCAAAGCCGATGATGCGCCGTCCCGAACGGGCCAGCACGACAAGCAGCCACACCGCCTCGTTGAGTCAGGCCGCCCGAAACAGGCGTACCGGTATAGGGACAGTTCTCACAGGTCAGTCCGTCGATGTCGAAGCTGACGTAGACACTCCCGAGGAAGCGTCGCGACGATCTTCCGGCAGAGGGCGTCCCACGTCTCACCGCGGAACCGGGCCTCGGCTTAGCGCAAAGTCGTCGAACAGGCGTACGCTTCCGATGCGGCAGCCAGCGCTGCCTCCCCCCCTCGCTGAAGTCGCGCACGCCGACCTGGGCGATCCGCACGACCTGCGGCGTCGCGCAGGACGTTGTACACATGATCAGGCGTGCGAAAACTCAAACCCCTCGTAAGCCTCGCGCAGGTCGCAGATGGGCGTCGATATGCAGGATGCCAAAGCGTTCGTGGCGCGCGGGGAGGGCCGGATCAGTCCGAAGAGTCAGTGGTCGCCGCCGACAAGCCCCACCATCTTACGGCATCTAACCGAGCCAGCGGGCGCCTGCTGCTGCTCGATATTGGCGTTCATCGCCGCACCTCGTTCACGCGGCGGGCTTGCGCGCGACGTAGTCGTCGTCGGGCGAAACCGCCCCCTCGAGGTGGTCGATCACCCGCGCGGCACGCATCGGTACCCAGGCGCTGCGACTTCTCCTGGGCGTGGTCCACGTCGGCCGTGGCAATGCTTACGGCGCCAGAGGCCGGGAGCCAGCGGATCGTAAAGTCGAGGAAACTGCGTCGAGGCTCGATGATTGCATCAGGGGCGTTAAGGCCGCACCAGCTCCGTAAGAGACGTCGTCACGGTGCCGAGATGAGTTACTTCCGGCCGCCTCGAGGTCGAACGGCATGCCAGAAATAAGAGCGCCGTTAGCAGCCGCCGACTTCAGGATCAAAGGTTCTGTTTTCCATAGCGCACATTTCGGTGCAAAGATACTATCTGCAAAAACACCTCTCCGAATCGCGCGGGCGGAACGCCCGGGTATCACCCTCTCTCCGGGAGCGTCTCCCACGCTGCCGCATGCGGGCGGGAAACAGGCCCGCTGGCACGGCCGCTCGTCCGGCGGACCGCAGGGGGCCGCCCCTCTGCTTCTCGATTTCGCCATATTTGAACCCCATTTGAATAGGCGAGCATCAGCCTGGAACAGGCGCGTATCCGATCAGAGCAGCCTCGAAAATCACGGCATCCATTTGCCCTGGCACGCATCATTCACTATATTTTGCCGGGGCCAGTCCAAACGCCCGAAAACAGCATGAAAATCATCGCCGACAGCGCTATTCCCTTCCTGGAAGGGGTTCTGGAACCTTATGCCGAGGTACGGTACCTCCCCGGCAAGTCGACATGGCGCCAACGTCCGCGTCGCCGACGCCCGATCATCCGCACGCGTGCGACGCCCGCTGCTCGAAGGCTCCCGTGCGGCTCATCGCCACGGCGACCATCGGATTCGACCATATCGGCCTCGCCTGGTGCGCCGCCCGCGGCATCCACGTCGCCACAGCCGCCGGCTGCAATGCCCGCGGTGTGCTGCAGTGGGATCGGCGCCGTGCTCATCCATCTTCGCGCACGCAGGGCTGGAAGCCGGCCGACAGGACGCTCGGCGTCGTAGGCGTAGGCCATATCGGATCGCTCGTGCGGCAATATGCCGAGGCGTGGGGCTTCCGCGTGCTGGCGTACACGACCCGCCGCGCGAGGAGCGCGAACACGGCGGCTTCCTGCCGCTCGGGAAGGTGGCCCGCGAAGCCGACCTGCCACCTTCCACACGCCGCCGACGCCTCGGACCCGCCCATGGCCGATGCCGCCCTTTTCCGGAAGATGAAACCCGGTGCCACAGTCATCAACTCGCGCGGCGAGGTCAAGACGGCGAAGTTCCCCTCGCGGCAAAGCGGCCTGCAATGGGTGCTCGACGTCTGGGGAGCACGAGCCGCAGATCGAGCGCCCGCCTGCTCGACCGGGCGCTGCTCGCGCAACGCCCCATCGCCGGATACTCCCCAGTGCGCGTCAACGCCACGGTGCCATGACGGTGGCGACGCTGAGCCGCCTTTTCTGACCTGCCGCTCGAGGGTGGCATCTGCCGCAGGTCGCCCCTGCACGCCACGTCCCATATCGGGAGGTGAGCTCTGCGCCAGATCGGCGAAGCCTATGACATCGAAGCCGAAAGCCGCCTTTTAATCCCGGCCCGAGAGTTTCGAGCGCTGCGCGACCATTATGCCTATCGGAAGGAATATTTTTAGGACAAATCCGCAAAGATTTTTCCGTACTTTTGTCAGATGTATCTGATGCCATGTACCGGAAACTCATAGAACCCCTGCTCTTCTCGCTCACCATCGAACAGGCCCATCGGATTGTCCTGCTGCTGCTGTTGCGCGTCATGGGGCCATTGATTCCCGGAAGGCCGCTGGCTGCTGCAGCTGTTATGGCGTGTCGCGCGGTGCTCGAAAGGGAGATCTTCGGAATCGCTTTCCCAACCCCATAGGAGCTTGCCGCAGGATTCGACCGCAACGGCGAGGCGGTCCGGGAATTCGGAAGCCCTGGGTTTCGGATTCGTGGAGATCGGCACCGTAACGCCGCGCCCCAGGAGGGCAATCCGCGGCCGCGGGTCTTCCCGCCTGCCGAAAGACCCGCGCCATCGTCAATCGCATCGGCATTGCCAACCGGGGTCTCGACGCCACGGTGCACTACCTGCGCCGCGGGCACGAAGGGGTGCTCCTGGGGTGCAACATCGGCAAGAGCACCGACACGCCCACTGCACAGGCTCCGGCCGACTACCTCAAGCTCTTCCCCAGCCTCTACCAGATGCCGACTACTTCACCGTCAATATCAGCTGCGACAGCGCCTGCCGACGCCAAGACCTATACGAAGAGGTATCAACCGAGATCCTCAACCCGCTGTTCGACTTCCGCCGCGGGCAGAGCGACTACCGGCCCGTCATGCTCAAAGATCTCGCCGGACCTCACCGACCGCGAGATCGACACCGTCACGGAGGTGCTGACCTCTTCACCGCTCGACGGCATCGTCGCCACGAACGGCACCCCACGACTGCCGCCGCGGGCTGCATACAAGCCGTGCGGGGCTCGACAAGATCGGCAGCGGCCGTCTGGGCGGAGGCTCCCCTGACACAACGCGCCGTGGAATCGTGCGGCGCATCCACACCCCTCTCGGGCGCAACTACCCCATCATCGGTTCGGGCGGCATGACCCCCGACGATATTACTTTAACCATGCTCGATGCGGTGCGGACCTCGTCCAGCTCTACACGGGATACATATACAACGGCCCGGGATTCGTCCGCTCGATCTGCGAGGCTGATCGCCGACGCAAACCGGAAGGCCCCGACAGACCGGCCAGGAATCCCCGGCGGCCGAAGAGGCTCCCGAAACCCCCCGCCGCCCAGGCGGAGGCCGTCCGACGCCCGCCCGCCGACGGAGCTCCATCGCCGCACCCGCAGCCGACACTCCGGCAGCCGACGCTCCGGCTTCGCGGCCATGATCCATGACGCTTCCCGTCGAAGGCTCCAAAACGCTGAAACAGACATGAAACAACCATCCTTACGATCCGGGACGAAGATTCTGATCGGTCGGATCGTGGATACGAACTCCGTATCCATTGCTGACACCTCAACTCGGCGGGCATCGTCGTCCGCAGATCTCCATCGGCGGCGACCGCGCGCAGATTCTCAACGCAGGCCCTGCGCGAGACAGAGTTACCGTCATCACCGGAGGCCTCGGTCCCTGAGGACGACATCACGAAAGAAGACCTCGCCGGAGCTCTTCCACAGCAGCATGCATCGCGACAGGCAGGTCGCCGCACGGCGGATGCTCGCGGCACGCGCTCCGACTACAACGAAGCTGGAACGCTCGCCAGGCCCTCGTGCCCGACGCCTGCGGTGCTCTTCAACGCCCCACGGCACGGCCCCGGCATGGTTCGAGCGCGACGGACATGTCATCGTCTCGCTGCCGGGCGTCCCCTACGAGATGGAGCACCCGGATGCAGGACGAGGTGATGCCGCGGCTGAAGGCGCACTTCTCCCTACGGCAGATCGTCCACCGGACGCTGATTACGGCCGGGGCTGCCCGGAGTCGATGCTCGCAAGCGGATCGAGGCGTGGGAGAATGCCCTGCCGCCCTACCCGAAGCTGGCCTACCTGCCCAATCCGGGCGCCGTGCGGCTGCGCCTGTCGGCCTGATGAGGTCGAGTGGGCGAGAGCGCCTGCCCGCGAGATCGAGCGGCAGTTCGGAGGCGCGCCACGCCGGCTGATCCCCACAACGTCATCGGCTACGACGGCTTACCACGATGCAGGAGCTCGTGCACCGCACCTCACCGAACGCGGCAAGACCTCGCCACGGCCGTGAGAGCTGCACGGGCGGCAATCGCCTGCGCTTCACGGTTATGCCTCGGCGCGCCTGGCCTACTTCCGCGTGGCGTGGTGTCGTACAGCAACGAGTCGAAAGCGGCCCTGCTCGGTGTCGATCCCGCGACGATCACCCGCGTGGGCGCCGTCAGCGAGGAGGTGGCCCGCCGATGGCCGCCGAAGGGGTGCGGCGCGCGCTCGGCGCCGACTGGCGCCATCGCCACGACCGGCATCGCGGGTCCTCGGGAGGCCTGGCCGAGAAGCCCGTCGGCACGGTATGGATCGCCGTGGCAACCCCCGAGGGAACCGAGGCCGTCTGCAGACAGTGTGAACGGAATGCGGGCAGGTCATCGACCGCGCCTCGCTCGCTATTATCGCAATGCTCCGCGATGCGCTGGAGCCTGCCGCCGGAAGGTAGCCTTCAAAAGGCGGCGATCGGGTACCCGGCGCGGCACGACGGCACCCTGCGGCCTCCGCAAGAGGTCCCGGATCAAACCAAGTTTGCTTTGCTAATTGCCGAAAAGGTTGTATATTTAAAATTCTCTTGCAAGGGTTTACATCAAAACAATTGCACGAAAAATTCAGTCCCAATCCCCAAAACCAAGCGTTTCTGGTCACAGGCGGTCGCTGGATTACCCTGAAGAAAGGTATCGGCCTCCGGCATGAAATATCAACAAGGAAAGTCTCGCAGTCGCTCTGCGCATGAAGCTGCCGCCCAAAGCGTGTACCTAAAAACAAGTAACCAATGGCAAGAAAGGCCCAACAGAGTTCGGTGTACAAATTGCACCGAACAGAAAGAGAGCGGCGTTGCGGGAATGTCCCGTTACATCACGACCAAGAACAAGAAGAACACGCCCGAGCGTCTGGAGCGCAAGAAGTACAATCCCTTCCTCAAGCGGGTTACCGTTCACCGTGAAATCAGAAAGTAAAGAAGCTCTATGGCAAAAGAAAGTAGTCGCAACACTGAAAACCGGCTTTTGGGTAAGCAGTTTACAAGCGTATCAAGATGGTAAGTCGGAGAAGACCGGTGCCTACATGTTCAAAGGAGGGCGTCATCGCCAACGACCAGGTAAAAAGCTTTCTTCGAAGAGAAGAAATAGGCGGTATTTTAAAGGAGTTCGACTCTTAAATACAAAGGGTATTCCCCTGCGGGAGTGCCCCTTGTGTGGCTTTGACCGGAAACCGGCCTGGAATCCGCGATTTTTTTCGTATTTTTATCTGGGAAGCTGAAACCGCTCCATGGAGAAGAAAAGATAGTTTTATCATCATCCGCCATGAGCAAGCCGCGGTGAACGGCGGTGCCGAGCACACTGCCGCATGCTCGCCGAACGGCTCACCTCTCTATACGACGCAACGTCGAGGTGCTGACGCACCACCGCCGCGCATCTTCGGCGACCCTGAGACGGATTTTACCGAAGGGGAAAGCGTCGAACGGCGTGACGCAGTCCTGCCAAGCCTGCCCCCACCCGATCGACGGGGAGCGGCACCGCCAGCTCGGGAGACAGTGCCGCACGGCCCTCGGGTCCGCCGCCACCTGGACCAGCTCCATCTGCTGGGCGTCTCCTCGCTCCATCCCGTATGGCGGATAGGCACGGGAAGGCCAGGCGCTTTTTCCTCTCGCAGCCCGACCACACCCCCGCGATGCTGCGCTTCATCGAGCAGTACCAGGAGTGAGTACGCCGCCCTGCTCTTCATGAACTTCTACTTCAGCCAGACGGTGCTGGGCAGCGTGATCGCCCCGCAGAAGACGATTCTCATCCCGCTGGTCCATCCCGACAAGAACCTCTATTGGGCCCTCAATGCCCCGATGTTCACCCGCGTGCGCCATCGCCTTCAACACCGAAGCCGAACGGCACGCCGCCCGCCGGATCTTCGGCACGTCGCTGGCCCCGAACAGTCTTGTCGGCTGCGGCATCGAGCAGACGACGGCCGCCGACTGGGATCAGGTCCGGGCCCGCTACCATCTTCCGGAGCGCTATGTCCTCTATCTGGGGCGCGTTACACCCTCGAAACTCAACGACCTCATCCCCTGTTTCCTCGACTACCGCCGCCGCTACGGCAGCGACACGAAACTGGTGCTCACGGGGAGGCATCGACCCGCAGGCGGGCGAAGAGACCCACCCGGAGATCCTCCGCACGGGGTTTGTCAGCGACGCCGAGAAGGCGGCGATCATCCGCCACGCAACGGTCATGGTGAACCCCTCGCACCTGGAGAGCCTCTCGCTACTGATGCTCGAAGCGATGAACAGCCGTATCCCGGTCCTCGTGAACGGCCGCAGCCGCGTGATGAAGGAGCACTGCCGGCTAAGCGGCGCCGCACTCTGGTACGACAACGAGCGGGAGTTTCTCCGACACCTCCACCGGCTGCTCACCGACGAAGCGTTTCTGCACGGAGCTGGGGTCACGGGGCCCGGCCTACGTCCGGGAGCATTACGCCTGGGAGCGCATCATCCCGCACTGCGGCATCTGATCGAGGCGATCTGACGGCCTCACGGGCAGACTGCCCACTCTTCGCCCCCCTGCCGGCAAAAACAACGGCGCGACATCCCTCCGGGGAGATCGCGCCGCTCATGCAAACGCCGGTTCAGAAGGCATGCACGGCGCGCACGAGGAACTTGCCGTACTTCTGGATCTCGACGACATAGGGAGGCTCGATGTTCATGTGCGACGTATAGGCATTGCGCTCGTTGGCCTCCGTCGAGGAGAAGTAGTTTACCAGACGGTCCATCCGCTTGCCGCCGGCCGCCTTGAGGCGTTCGTTGAAAGAACTTCTGCGCCTTGCGGTTGTATGCCCCAGGAGCCGCCGTTGTAGTTGTGGCCGATGTTGAGCAGCTCGTCGATCGAGGGCAGGTACCACCCTTCGCCCTTCTCGCGGCACCACCGCTGAAGGCGGGGGAAGTCGTCCCACGAAGGCCGTTGGCGGCGATGTACTCCCTCGACGATGCGCATGTTCACCAGCCGTCGCGCGGTCCGTGGCGCCGACCACCACAGGTCGGGTTTGCGGAACCCGCTCCACGGAAGATAGATCTCGTCGAGCGAGAGAGCCAGTCCGTGCATGCCGTCCTCGGAAACCATGCGAACTGATGCCGCGCCGCCGTCCCGCCGTACAGGTCCCGATCTCATACCGTCTGGCCGTCGGTGCGGCCTCCGCAGACTTCCGGGCGGCCGGTGCAGCCTCACCGGCACGGCATAGCGCTCCATTTCGCCGTTGGCGTAGCGGATGTAGGCAGATCGCCAGCCGGCACGATATAGGTCGGGCCCTCGGGATAGGGTATTTTTGTAACGGACGGCCTCCGTCGAAATCTCGAGCACGTTGGCCTCGACCCTTCGTGGAGTCTCTGCGGACGATCAGGTCCTGGGCCGAAGCCGTCATCGCGCGCCGCACAGGGCGGCAAGGCAGAAAAGCGTTTTCTCATGTCTCCAAAATCTATTCTGAAAATCTGACCCGGCGTCCGCTGCCCATGCGGTTGAGTTCTCAAGCGGGCGAACGCAGGACTTGCTAATGCTGATGACAAATGTAACGCTTTTTTGAAACTTTCTTCTTGCTATCTTGTCCCATAAAAAGAGACATGATTTTTCGATCTATTCAAGAAGAAGCAGGATATTCGCCGATTGTGGGAGCAGGCCCCGCAGCGCCAGTGGCAGGAGCTCGACGCCGGGCCTGAAAGACCAAGACGGGGCTCTTCCTCGAAGCCGGGCTCCATGCCGTTGCCGGACGTTCGACGATCGACCTGTCGGTGCTCGACGACCTCGAGGCAAACATCCCCTTTGACGTGGGTGTCGAGACGACCGTAGTCATCCGCCATCGAGGAGCGCGTGGCCCGCGACAATCCTCATGAACGCCTTCGGAACTCCAGTCGATCCTCCCGCGAGGAGGTCTCGGCCTCCTGGAGGAGGCGCACGGCTCGGCAGAGCGCTTCGGCTCGACGCCCAGAAGGGAGGCGAGCCCTATGTCGTGATGGTCGTGGGCGTGAACGGCTTGACAAGACCACGACGATCGGCAAGCTCGCCGCACAGCTCACGAAGGCGGGCCGCAGGTGTGGATCGGCGCCGCCGACACGC
>VOFC01006419.1_pt1 | contig 42394 bp, 61 predicted proteins | sample 5384161 | NCBI WGS metagenome assembly VOFC01 (sample SAMN12384722, study PRJNA508395) | human gut metagenome | isolation source: healthy gut B | host: Homo sapiens
ACAGAGTGAAAAGAGATATTGAGTAACGCTCATGTATATAATAATACAAAAGGATTGCAATGCGATTATGGTATAGATCGGATAAAAAATTTTTAATTCCTTTTAAAATGAACATATGATCTCCAAAATATAAAAAACGATAGACAAATTATAAGTAGTAATCTGGTTCATCATAAATGAGGGGCAAAATACCTCTTGACCTTCCTATCATAAATATAACATGAATGGATATTTAAGGCAAAATTGTATGTGATTTTATACATCGGGAAACTAAATGAACAAAATTAGTTTCTTTAAAATATGTGCAAATTGAATAAAAAAATCGATAATGGAAAATAATAGTAGTAAAAATAGATAGTGTAGTTTTTTAAGAGACGTGAAACCGGAAAAATTAGTTCCTTATCTCCGAATATTACAAAAAAAATGATGAAAAATAACGGAAAATGACGGAATTTGAAACAATGACGGAAAATTGACAAATGAAGAAAATGATGTCATAATGCGTTTCTGAAATAGGAAGTAATTGTTTTTGATAAGAAAGGATGTTTAAAATGATTGAAAGAAAAATCAGATTGACTGACACAGAAGAGGTTAAGGATTTCGTAAGAGCTGCCGGAAAATGTGATTTTGATATTGACGTCTGTTATAATAGAGCAGTAATTGATGCAAAGTCGTTACTTGGCATGCTGTATCTGGGAATCTGCAAAGATCTTATTGTAAAATATGGTGAACAGGGATGAACGTTTTGAACATGTAATGAATAAATATGCGGTTGCATAATTTCCACTGTTATTAATTTCACTCATAAGTGATGTGTTCCGATATAAGAAAAGGTCTATGTGGGCAAAGGTATATTTTAAATCTTTGTCTGCATGGTCTTTTTTCCTTTTTTTCTATCAGAAAATCAGTTATAATGGACAGTATGAGTAAAGAGAAAAAAGGAAAGAGACAGAAAATCAAATAGAAGAAAAAAGCCAGATCAAGATCTCAGTACGCAATCTTGTAGAATTTATTTTCCGGGAAGGAGACATTGACGACCGGCATGGTCAGTCTGTTTCACCGGAAGCAATGTTAGCAAGGAGCAGAATGCACCGCAGGATCCAGAAGCGGATGGGCAGCGATTATCATGCAGAAGTGCCGCTGAAATTAGTGATCGGGGAAGAAAATTATGACCTTGTATTAGAGGGAAGAGCGGATGGAATCCAGATCACTTCGGAATCAGAACGTAAGATTGATTATTCCAGTAATTTCAATTCCATGACAATTGAGGAGGATATGAAGGTTGTCATTGATGAGATTAAGGGTGTCTATCTGAAGCTAGAGCAGTTAGCAGAACCGGTCAGGGTCCATAAGGCACAGGCAATGTGTTATGCGTATATTTTGCATTGCAGCACGACATAGAGCATATCGGCATTCAGATGACCTATGTAAATCTTGATACGGAGGAGATCAAATATTTTCACGAAGATTTTGCATTTTCAGCTTTAGAAGAATGGTTTGATGATCTGATCAGGGCTTATAAGAAATGGTCAGATTTTCAGTATGCATGGCGGATCCTGCGGCAGGAATCCATACAGAAACTGCAGTTTCCATTTCCTTACCGGAAAGGGCAGAAGGAGCTCGCTGCCGGAGTGTACCGCACGATAAAACGGAAAAAAGAATCTGTTTATCCAGGCGCCGACCGGAGTTGGAAAGACGATTTCCACTGTTTTTCCGGCGGTGAAAGCGGTGGGAGAAAATCTTGGAGACCGTATTTTTTATCTGACGGCAAAGACGATCACGGAACGGTGGCAAGGGAAGCGTTTGAATTATTGCGCAAGGGCGGATATCAGGCAAAGATCATCAGATCACGGCAAAAGAAAAACTCTGTATGTGTGATGAGATGGAGTGTAATCCGGTACACTGTCCATATGCAAAAGGACATTATGACCGGGTAAACGATGCTGTTTTTCAGCTGCTTTGGTTTTCTTTCCGTCATATAAGATGATGAATGATGTGGCAGATATTTACTGTGAAAAATATGCAGACGAAACAGAGCTTATGTTGCAGAAAAATAATATGTCAGAGGCTGAAAGGGAGGAATTTCTGGACAGGTTTAGTGAGGAATCGGATAGAACACTTGTGGCATTTGGTATCATGGGAGGCATATTCGGTGAGGGCATTGATTTGAAAAACGACAGACTGATAGGTGCTAGAGAGAGTCGATCACGATGATTTTATTGTCGGATATTTTTCGGCAAGGTTCATAGCAGCCAGACGGCAGCTATTATAGGTACCACTCAGACCGGAAGAAAATGCAATGTGCAGGATGTCAACGTCCTGTGTTCGGATAATATTTTCAAAAAGATTTTCCGCTTCCTCAGGATTTGCCTGTGAGGTCGTTGGAAGAGAACCATTGCGCATCATGGCATAGAATTCTTTTTCCGGAAGGGAATGTTCCCAGGTGTAAGTCTGGTTTTCAATCGTATATGGAAGAGACATCATGCCGAGATGATGTTCGTTGACATAACTTGCAGGAAGATCCGTCGTGGTGTCTGTTGTTATAATAAAGTCTTTCATAAAGCCGAGTTTCATAAAATTTTGCCTCCTTGTTTTGCGATTATCTGATACCATTATATAAGATTCTATGGAGAAAGAAAAGAAAATCATGCAAATTCTAAAATATTTATAAATTTCCAAAAGATAGTTTACTTTTTGAAAAAAAGAAAGTATGATAATCACATCTTTTTTATCAAATAAGTGTTAGTTATCGAGGAATATCCCTGCAGATTTTTAGGAGGCAGGAATTTTGAGCAAGCAGAAGATAATTGGCATTTTTGGCTGTGAACAGACGGATTTATGTATCTATCTGGCCAGCATCTTAGAGAATATGAAGAACAGTGTTCTCGTCATTGACAATTCATTTGAGCAGAAAATGCGATTTTGCATCCCAAGACCAAATGAAAAAATGAATATGATCACTTATAAAAATGTGGATTACACAGCGCTTTGTGAGCGCAGTCTGTGGAAAACAGAAGGTTATGACTATGTCATTGTAAATTTAGGCAGTTGGCCGGACGAGAAAAGTGTCACGGATTGTGATGAATTGATCTGTGCGTTAAATTGTGAGAAGTGCGAGATTGAAAAGTACCGGGAATTTATTTTACATATTGAGCATCCGGTCAGTGTTTTATTCCGGGATTTTTGCAAAAGTTATATGAGTGCAGGAGGAATCAGAAAACTTTTTGTAGATGAGAACTGTTTTGTACTAGAACAGTTGTTTTTTACCTTTTTCCGAGGTGGATGAGTGCAGCAGGCTGATGATGCAGTTTGATGGATACCGGAATTTTGCAAATTTATCAAAGGAGTTTGAAAAGGTATTATTCCACTTGTGCAGGAATATTTCAGAGCAGGATTCTAGAGAAGTTTTGATGGGCGTCCGCCGTGCAAAAAGGGGGGAATGCTTTTGAAAATCGTATTCTGGAGTGAGGAAGCGGCGTGTGGAACAACATCGAATATGATCGCAACGGCAAGCATGATCGTTGCGAGACATAACTGCCGCATAGCAATGCTGTCAGCGGAAAAGAATGTGCATGATCTTGTTGGAAATTTTGCCAGACCGGACTCTGCGACTGTGAATGAAGAATGTTCTTACTACGCATTAGAAGGGTTGGATTATCTGTTGATGGCTGGAAAATACGGTAATCTTACGGAACATCATTTAGAGGAGGCTTTACAGCCGGTTGTGGATGGAAAACTTTTCTGCCTTCCGCAGGGGAAGCGTATGCTCTGTGATTTTTATCCGAAGGAGACAAGAAATGTTTTAAACCAGGTGATCCGTCTGCTGGATGAAAGCATGGATTTTTCTTTTATTGACTGTGGAAGTGAAAAAAAGGATGACTGGACGAAAGAGCAGATGAAACAGGCAGATCTTATTGTGGTCAATTTCAGCCAGACATCACAGGGATTAGATCATTTCTTTTCAACGCATGCAGACGTTTCGGAGAAGGTGGTGTATCTGATCGGAAGTTATCAGAAAGATGCTGTCTATAATAAGAAAAATATTCACAGGATCTATCGGATCGCACCGGGGAAGCTTGGCGTGATTCCCTATAATCCTGAGTTTGAGGCAGCATGCCGGGAGGGAAAATTAGACAGGTATATCCGTGGCAGGAGACTGTTACTTCCGACGGATATGCGGGAAAATTTTTTACAGAGTTAGAGCGTACCGTGCAGATGATCCTGGAGCGGTCTGATAAGAGGGGAGGCGGGCAGGTTGTCAGTGGAAGAGACAGGCAGTCTGGAATTGTTTGAAGGAAAACAGCAGGAGATCACAAGACAGGAACTTGTGGAGCGGGTGAGTGAACATGTGAACCGTATCCTGCGGAGAAATCTTTATGAATTAAAACTGGACGAAAAACAGACCTTCCGGCTTTTAAGGCAGAAGGAAGAACTCCGCAGATATTTAAAAGAAGCCGGAACCGGAAATTTACAGGTAAAAGAGTATTTGATTTCTTTTATTCAGGAATTTCTGTTAAACGGAATGAAGATGGATGAAGAGATGATAAAGCATACATTTTTCTTTTCGGAAAAAGGCAGCAGGCAGGCGGCGGTCAGATTTGATATTCTGCTGTTTCTGTATAAAGAACAGTATGGCAGCGGAGCAATGGAAAAACTGATCGAGGAACACGGCTTATTGTCAGGAACGGAAAATGTGATCACGGAGGAGCAGATTGAGCATGTTTATGGAGTCTGCGGAAGAAAATTGAAGTTCATTGAGCAGATCGAGCTTTTGAGCAGGAAGATTTATGCTTACTATAAAGGGCTTGGTGCAATCGATGAGCTACGCGACATGAAGATCGACGGTGTTTCCGGCGGTGTGTCCGGAAAAGAGGGGACGTATCACAGTGCATGGATTTTTTATCATGGAAGAAGTGTCTGGCTGCCGTTTCTGGATTTTGAGCGGGAGGAAGAGATGGAGCGGATTTCCAGAAATCTTTGCAGATATCATCAGCCGGGAGAAATTTCACGAAAGAAAGGATATCTCGTTCATGAGATGGCAGATCATGCCAGAGTTGTAGTTGCCAGACCGGATTTTGCGGAGAACTGGATGTTTTTTATCCGTAAACTCGACAATATCCCGGAAGTCTCGTTACAGCAGCTTGTGACAGGCGGACATGCAGAAATCCCGGTCGAACTTTTAAAATGGCTCATGAAGGGTTGTCAGGTGACGGCGGTCACCGGAATGCAGGGCTGTGGTAAGACAACATTGCTCACTGCGATGGTCGGAGAGATCCCGGAGGAATATACCATTCGTGTGTTAGAACTGGCATTTGAACTGCATTTGAGGGAGCGCTATCAAAACAGAAATATTGTGACGTTCCGCGAAACGGCGGGGATGATGGAACACGGTGGAATTGGCGGACGGAGGCTCTGGAAGTACAGAAAAAACAGACGGAGCCGTGAGCATTATCGGAGAGGTTGTCAGTGCAAAAGTGGCGTCATGGATGATCGAGAGCGGACAGACAGGTTCTCTGTTTACGATTTTTACGCACCATGCAAAAAGTACGAGAAGTCTTCTGCTGTCACTTCGGAACAGTCTGTTGAAGGAGGGCAGTTTTCAGTCGGAGAGAGTTGCATTAGAACAGGTGACGGAAGTGGTACGTTTTGATGTGCACCTGCACATGAGCAGAGAGGGACAGCGCTATATCGAGAGGATCAGTGAGATCGTGCCTGACACGGAAAGTCCGGAGGGATACCGGATCGTGGAACTTGTACGTTTTGACGGGGAACGGTACGTGAAGCTGCATACCATCAGCGAGACGACACGGGCAGAAATGGTGAAATGGCTGACGAAGGAAGAGAAGGAGGCATTTTTCAATGTGGATATTTGAGGGCATTTTGTATGTCATTCTTCTGCTTGTATTTATCCGGTATGACCGAAAAAAGCGGCTTTGGATAAAGACGGTCTCACAGGAGGAGAAGTTCGAACATTATCTGTCAGAGTTATCGGCCACTTACGGAAAACAGAAAAATATTGAGGAGGCAGTGGCAGAAGTGGAGGAGTCACATACAGTCACACTTCCCACAGAACATTCCTATGTGCGTATCTATGGCGCAATGTGTGCGGTCATCCGGGAGGATGGAGATATACTTTCGGATGGATATTCTGTCTTTCAGAGAAATCTGCAGTATCTGAAAGAGGAAATACGCGAAAATCTCCTGCTCTGCAAGTCGAAAATGCATGGTTTTTACAGGGCTTGATGTTCTTTCCGTCCTTCCGGTCTGCTTCCTGCCGGTTGTGAGGCTCTGGGCGATCCAGGTCTCAGAGGGGCTGTCCGCTTATTATTATGGCAGCTATGGAATGTTGACAACAGTGCTCCCTGTTCGCGGCAACGATTGGAATTTATGGACTTATCCTATGGCTGTTTCTGCCGGATGAGGAACAAAAAGACCGGTACCGGCTGGAAAAGTGGCTGTTACAGTTTCCATGGATGGCATATTTACTGGATGTCTATGTCAGCCGGCATTATACAAAAATGTCTGAAGAAAAATGAACAGATCAAACAGTTGCAGGGATTTGGAAATGTCAGGGCTTTTCTGATGAAAAAGGTCTGCTTTTTTGCAGCGGCATTGCTTGGAAGCGTATTGTTTCTCACGGTGTATCAGAATGCAGAGCGTTCCCAGATCCTGACACAGATAAAAATTCCGTCTTATCAGCTTATGATGCTGCCGGAGAGGGCGCAGGAGCAGGTAAAGAAACAATATCAGGAGCTGGTAGCACAAGTGGTGCCTGAGGCGTTTAAAATGGACCAGGAGGCATTTAAAGAGCATCTGGAGCAGTTAGTAGTCTGGGAGGAGTTAAAGCAGGAACTTTCTTTAACAGATAATACGCAGGGGACGGAAGAAATTGCGGAGGCACTTTTTTTACAGGTGCGGGCATATCATGAGATCCGGATTGCCTGGTATCACATTTTATTTATCGCTGTGGTATCAATTCTGGCGTTTCAGATTCCGGAACTTTTTTTGGTGGCAGAACAGTGGAAGTCTAGGGGAAAAAAGGATGAGTGAATGTCTGAGGCTGCAGACGGTAGTACTTTTACTCATTCATTATGAGAAGACAACGGTGGAAGAAATTTTATGCCAGATGGAGAATTTTGCGGTTTTATTTCAAAGCCAGATGGCAGAAGCGGTGGATCATTTTTCTTATGACCGGATCAGATCACTTCAAAAAATTAAAACAGGGAGATCCCGGATGAACCGGTACAGAGAATCTGTGATGCACTGGAGTTTTGCGAGGAACTGCACTGTGGAGGAAGCGTTTTTTAAACCTTGAAGACGAACGCGAATATTTTTTGAAGAAGAATATGGAAGAGCGGAAGAATTATCAGGGAGAATGCATTGCACTGGCAAAAATGGCAGCGTATCTGCCGATGTTTTTACTCATTATATTAAAGCTGGTCGTGCCGTTTGTGGCGGAGGGATTAAGCGAACTTCATGCATACAGCCAGAGCATGACAGGATTTTTTTAGGGAAAAGTGTTATACGAAAATAAATGAAATTAAAATGAAAAAGGAAGGTATCGATCATGGAAAATAGTTTAAAAGGATTAATGCTTGCAGCAGGAATTATCATTACCTGCATTATTATCAGTCTCGGATTTTATATTGCAAAGAGAGGCGAGAGATACTGCCTCGAGGGAACTGGGCAGATCAATCAGCTGCAGGCGGAGTTTACGGATGCGTCCAAAACAATGTATGACGGCACGGAAGTGTCAGGAAGCGAAGTGCTGAATGTCATTCGGAAATTCAGTGATGAGACAATGGGAATTCTTGTACAGACGAATAAAAATAAAACGTACTACAATTATAATTTTGATGTGGATAAAGGGAGAACTGGGGAAAGCGTTAGATAACAGTTACAAAAATGCGCAGGATGTGGCAAGTGACAAGTATATCAATCCGACTGCACGCTTTCAGGGCAGTATCGTAAAGGATGTGAATGGCACGATCATCGGGATCGTGTTCGCACAGGTATAGTATGCAGTGTACACGGAGAGTACAAAAAGACGAGGAGGTCAGCAATGGAAGAAGGATTGCAGGGGTTGTTGATGGGAGCTGTGCTTGTGATGTTTCTGATCGCAATGGAGTCAGCCTTGCAGGCGGTGGACAGCAGTGAAGCGTTGGAACAGACGGTGGAAGAGCGGATGATGGAGCAGAGAACCATTACGGTACAGAGAATTTCAGAAAAAGGGAGTGATGTGTTTGGATGGATGAAATATTTGGAAGAGTGACTGCGATTTTATTTGCAGCAGCGGTGTTTATGGGGATGCCGCTTTTGTACATGAGTGAGCGGGCAAAATCAGCAGAACAGATGTATCTTTTGACGGTCAATACAGAGTTTGTGGACAGCATTTGCAATACCGGTTTTTTGACGATGGAAATGTATCAGCAGTTTTATAAAGAAATATCTGCCGCTTCCGGTATTTATGAGGTGCATATGTATCGGGAGCAGAAAGACATTGTACTGGAGCAGGGAGACTATTCCTATGAGAGTATTTTCTTTGATGAAAAAGATATGTTAGCCGAACTGGAGAAAAATCGTGTGTATGAGTTTGAACGTGGGGATTATCTGAAAGTGGCGATCATAAAGAAGAAGGGATGGATGGATTTCGTGGGAAGCAGGGATTCTTCGGTCAATGTTTTATATGGAGGCACAGTACGGTATGAAGATTTCTAACTGGTGTATCTTATTTTCGGTACTTTTCTGTGGCATGATATTGTATACAGATCTGCGATTCCGCTATACGATGGAGGCACAGTATACCATGGAGGAGTACAACCGGATTTTTGACCGGGCAGCAGAGGATGCGCTGACTGATCAGCTGCAGGAGGAGTACTGGGATGGCAGCCTGAAAATAGATGAGGAGAAAGTACAGAACCGATTTTTTGAGCAGACTGCCTATGTGCTGGATCTGACAGGAGAGACAGAAAAAGGAAAACTTAAAGGAACTTGTTCTTTTGCGAAAACTGGTAAATGAGAAGGGGAAAAAGTTTATCCGTGGAGGAGAGCAGGAAAATTCAAATGCAGATGGAGAACATCACAAATCAAAGGTCAAAGCTTACTGATATGGCATATCTGATGCTGTTCCCGGAAGCGGAACATGAGGAATGGGCACAGAATCTGAAAAATCATGGATTTTACACTTTTCTGGAAATGCCGGATACCGAGCGGTATCCATGGACGAAAATGTTTGATCTCGATGAGATACGTTATGCGCTTAGTGGGGCAGAACTTGTAAAAAAGGAAGAGGACTAAGCCTCTTCCTTTGGTTCAGGTTTTTTGATGTATATTTTTTCAATACGGTTTTTATCCATCTGTTCCACACGGAGCAGTACATCATCATCTGTAATAATGATCTCATTTTTTTCCGGAAGATGATCTAATAAGCCGATCAGATAACCGCCGATGGTGTCATAATCATCGTATTCAAAATCAAGATCAAGCTTTTCACACAAATCTTCCAGATTTGTAGAACCGAGGACAAGATATTCCCGGTCGCTTAATTTTACGATCGGATCTTCCTCATCGGTATCGTACTCATCACGGATTTCACCCACGATCTCTTCTAAGAGATCTTCGAGAGTGATAAGCCCGGCAGTAGCACCGTACTCATCAAGGACGATGGCAAGGGAAATGGAAGATTTACGCATTTCCATAAAAAGCTCTGCGGTATTTTTATGCTCATATGTAAAATATGGTTCCCGCATAATGTCCTGGATAGAGAAATGTTCCCGGTCTTTATAAAGCAGCAGATCCTTCATGTTGATGATACCGATGACATTATCGGTAGTGTCTTTGTAAACCGGAAGACGTGTAAATTTGTCTTCTTTGAATATTTCAATCAGTTCATCGTAAGTGCAGTCGATATTTGCAAATGTCATATCAATTCGAGGTACCATGACCTCTTTTGCCTGGGCATCACCGAAATCGAATACATTATTGATCATCTCGTGTTCTTCGGACTCAATAACGCCGGTTTCTTTTCCGACATCGACAATGGTTCGCAGTTCTTCTTCGGTCATGGCTTTGTCTTTTGCATTCGGATCAATACGCAGAAGGAATAAGAATGCAATGGAAAGTTTATTTAAAATAAAAATGACCGGAGTGAGAAGTTTCATCAGCCAGTAAATGATGTTGCAATAGGAAAGAGATATTTTTTCTGCATTAATGGCTGCAATTGTTTTTGGAGAAATTTCCCCGAAAATCAAAATCAATAGTGTCAGAATACCGGTTGCGATTCCGGCACCAACACTTCCCCACATATCCAGAGCAAGAGAAGTTGCAATGGAAGATGCAGAAAGATTGACAATATTGTTTCCGATTAAGATTGCACTTAACATTTTACCGGAGTCATCGGTAACTTTAAGTACGCATGCCGCACGGGAATTCCCGTCTTCTGCGAGAGAGCGCATACGGATCCGGTTTACGGTCGTAAGTGCAGTCTCCGCAGAAGAAAAAAATGCGGAAAGTAAAAGCAGAATGATCAAAATAATAATCTGAAATATGGAACCCGAGTCCAAAAATATTCACCTCATCTAATAAACTATGATTAAGAAGCGGAAACTATTCTTCGATACTGTAGTTTGGTGCTTCCTTTGTAATGTGAATGTCATGTGGATGACTTTCACGTAATGCTGCAGCAGAGATCTTGACAAACTGACCTTTTTCTTTCAGGTCTTCGATCGTTGGGCAGCCGCAGTAGCCCATACCGGAACGGATACCACCGATCATCTGGAAAACAGTGTCCTCAAGTGTTCCCTTGTAAGCAACACGTCCTTCGACACCTTCTGGTACTAATTTTTTAGCACCTTCCTGGAAGTAACGGTCTTTGCTGCCGTTCTCCATAGCGGCGAGAGAGCCCATACCACGGTAAACTTTGTATTTTCTTCCCTGCTATAATTCGAAAGTACCAGGAGCTTCATCACATCCTGCAAAGAGACTTCCCATCATACATACGTTAGCACCGGCAGCAAGAGCTTTTGTCATATCACCGGAGTATTTGATACCGCCATCGGCGATAACCGGGATACCGTACTCTTTTGCAGCAGCGTAGCAGTCCATGATAGCTGTGATCTGAGGAACACCGATACCGGCAACAACTCGTGTGGTACAGATAGAACCAGGTCCGATACCAACTTTGACTGCGTCAGCTCCGGCCTTGATCAGGTCACGGGTAGCAGCACCGGTGGCAACGTTTCCTGCGATTACCTGTAAGTCAGGGTAGGCAGCTTTGATTTTCTTGACTGCCTCTAAGATATTGCGGGAATGACCATGTGCAGAGTCAACCACGATCACATCAACGTGGGCTTTTACCAAAGCATCGACACGTTCCATCATATTTCCGGTGATACCAACGCCGGCGCCACAGAGAAGACGGCCGAGATCATCTTTGGCTGAGAGTGGGTATTTGATCTGTTTCTCAATATCCTTAATGGTGATAAGTCCTTTTAAATGGAAGTCCTTGTCTACGATCGGAAGTTTTTCTTTTCTGGCTTTTGCAAGAATTTTCTTTGCTTCGTCTAAAGTGATTCCTTCCGGAGCTGTGATAAGACCTTCAGAGGTCATGCTCTCACTGATTTTTTTTTTGTGAAATCTGTCTCGAATTTTAAGTCACGGTTTGTGATAATACCAACTAATTTGCCACCCTCACAGATCGGAACGCCGGAGATACGGAACTTTCTCATGAGATCTTCAGCATCCTGTAAAGTGTGTTCCGGAGAAAGGAAAAATGGATCTGTGATAACACCATTCTCTGAACGTTTTACTTTGTCAACTTCCTCTGCCTGTGCCTGAATGGACATGTTCTTGTGGATGATACCGATACCGCCCTGTCGAGCCATGGCGATCGCCATGCGGTGCTCTGTTACAGTATCCATTGCTGCACTCATCATTGGAATATTTAAAACGATTTTTTTGTAAGGTGTGTTGTTAATTCGATCATATTAGGTGTTACTTCTGAATACTGCGGAACTAATAATACGTCATCAAAAGTAATTCCATCACCGATAATTGTACCCATTTTTTAGATCCTCTCTTTCTTCATCATGATGTGTTATTTTAAAATAATTATATATTAAGGTAATTGTTCTGTATCATAGCAAAAAAAAATACATAATGTCAATAATATATAAGTATAGATTTATAAAATAAACAAACACATTAGCAAAGCTTATAAAAAAGAAAACAAAGGCTAATAGGAAGAATCATGATAAAGGTATTCACAAATGATTTTCGGTGTGATATGATGAAAAAGGCAACGGGGCTACAAAAGGGGTCACGCTGCCTTTTTTATGTAAATTAGGAAACTTTGTTCTATTTTATGCAAAAGGTGTGTTTGTCAGAAGAAAAACACACACTTATAATAAGGTAAAAATTGGAGTGAGAAAATGGAATTTCGACCATGCATTGACATTCATAACGGAAAGGTAAAGCAGATTGTCGGTGGCAGCTTAAAAGATGAAGGGAATATGGCAGACGAAAATTTTGTTTCCGGACAGGATGCAGTTTTTTATGCAAATCTTTATAAAAAAGAAGGTTTTCGCGGTGGTCATATTATTTTATTAAATGCGAGAGACAGCGAATATTACGAAGCGACAAAAAACAGGCGGTGAGCGCGTTCAGGCGTATCCGAAAGGTCTGCAGGTTGGCGGCGGCATTACGGCTGAAAATGCAGAAGAATTTCTTACAGCAGGAGCAAGTCATGTCATTGTCACGTCTTATGTATTCTGTGATGGAAAGGTTCAGATGGATCGATTAAAAAAGCTTCGGAATGCGGTTGGAAAAGAGCATCTGGTTTTAGATTTAAGCTGCAGGAAAAAAGATGGAAAGTATTATATTGTGACAGACCGCTGGCAGAGGTTCACAGAGCAGATGATCACAGAGGATTTGTTAGAGCAGCTTGCAGGTTACTGTGATGAATTTTTTAGTACATGCAGTAGATGTGGAGGGAAAGGCAAGTGGCATTGAAGAGGAACTTGTCCGGTTGTTAGGAAGCTGGGGAAAAATTCCGGTGACTTATGCCGGAGGCGTTGGAGATTTTGAAGATCTTGCCAGACTGAAAAAACTGGGAAAAAACATGTTAAATGTTACGATTGGCAGTGCATTGGATCTTTTGGCGGGACAATGTCCTATGAAAAGGTAAAAGAATTCTGTCGGGAATGACAAAGTAAATAAATATAAATGTTGGAGGATTGGATTATGAGCAAGTACACAAAGCAGGATATTATCCGGATGGTAGAAGATGAGGATGTAGAATTTATCCGTCTGCAGTTTACGGATATGTTTGGCACATTAAAAAATGTGGCGGTCACCTCAAGCCAGTTAGAGAAGGCATTGAATAATGAATGTATGTTTGATGGATCTTCCATTGAGGGATTTGTGAGAATTGAGGAGTCTGATATGTATCTGTATCCGGATCTTGATACATTCTGCATTTTTCCATGGAGACCACAGCAGGGAAAGGTAGCCAGAATTATCTGTGATATTTATACGGCAGACAGACAGCCTTTTTCCGGTGATCCGAGATATGTTTTAAAGAAGGCGGTCGCTGATGCAGCACAGATGGGATACCAGTTTGATGTGGGACCGGAGTGTGAATTTTTCTGTTTGATCAGAATAATGAGGGTCAGCCGACAACAGAAAGTAATGAGCGCGCAGGGTATTTTGATCTGGGACCGGTCGATCTTGGGGAAAATGCCAGACGAGACATGGTGCTTACGCTGGAAGACATGGGATTTGAGATTGAAGCTTCGCATCATGAAATGTCACCGGCACAGCATGAAATTGATTTCCGTTATGATGAGGCATTGAAAACAGCAGATAACATTATGACATTTAAACTTGCGGTAAAGACGATCGCAAAGAGGCACGGAATGTTTGCAAGTTTTATGCCAAAGCCAAAGTATGGAATTAATGGCTCCGGCATGCATGTCAATATGTCGCTGGCAAAGGACGGTAAGAATATTTTTGCAGATCCGGAGGGAGAGATGGGACTCAGCAAAGAGGCATTCTGGTTTATCGGTGGAATTATGAAGCATATGAAGGGAATGACAGTGATCACCAATCCGCTGGTCAATTCCTACAAGAGACTTGTTCATGGATATGAAGCACCAATTGACGTTGCATGGTCAGCGACGAACCGTAGTCCGCTGATCCGTATTCCGGTTACCAGAGGAGTTGGTACGAGAGTGGAACTTCGATGTCCTGATCCGGCAGCCAATCCGTATCTGGTTTTAGCAGCGTGCCTGGAGGCCGGACTCGACGGAATCCGCAATCAGATCACACCACCGGATGCAGTGACAGAAAATGTATTTGAGATGCAGCTGCCACAGAGAGCAAAGCTTGGAATCGAATCTCTGCCGGGTGATCTCGAACAGGCAGTGGAAGAATTGGAAAAAGATGATTATATCAAGAATGTTTTAGGCGGGCATATCACAGAAAAATATCTGGAAGCAAAAAGAGAGCAGAATGGGCTGATTATCGTGCACAGGTAACTGAATGGGAAATCGAAAAATATCTTTATAAAATTTAATCTGAAGCCTGATTAGATTTTGAACAATATTATTGTTGCATTTCCCCAAACAGGAGACAGCCCAAAACCTGAAGAAAATTTTGCTACAGAATGGGTTTCATGTGGATGCAGTCTGCTCTACTGAGGTTCCCAGGCACTGCAGAGTGCCAATGAATTGGGTGGGGGCATTGTCATTTGTGGCTACCGATTTGTGGATATGATGTACACAGAACTGCATGAGTATCTGCCGGATCAATTTGAAATGCTGTTAGTTGCGTCGCCTGCAAATTGCTGGGGAGCGTGATCTGGAAAATATTGTCTGTCTGTCGACACCGCTGAAGGTTCACGAATTACTGCAGACTGTTGAAATGATGGATTACACAATCACGAGACGTCGGAAAAAGCAGAGGGAAAAACCAAAGCAGCGCTCAAAAGATGAACAGGAAATGATCGCTGAGGCAAAGGCACTTTTGATGGAGCGAAATAATATGACAGAAGAGGAAGCACATCGCTATATTCAAAAGCGGAGCATGGATAATGGAACCGGTCTGACAGAAACAGCTCAGATGATTCTAAGTTTGCTGCTCGCATAAACTTTTTATCCAATGAAACAGAATACCCCTGACATAAGATAAAATCTTTGCCGGGGGTTTTGTTGTCTGAAAAAACGCTGTGAAGAAAATTTTAAGTGTCCGTCAGAAAACGATATTTTTTGAGAAAAATAATTGATTCCTGGTAAACAAAAAATACTTTGCAACTGTAACACATCAATGCTATACTAAAGCAAAAGTTTAAAGGAAAATTGTTATGCTGAAAAAAGAAAAACAAAAGCGATCATGATGGAGGAAGAGATTATGTTCAAAGTAAATGACAATTATCAGAAGCTTCCGGGAAGCTATCTGTTCAGCACGATTGCAAAGAAAGTAAGTGCATTCAGCCAGGCAAACCCAGATAAAAATATTATCCGTCTTGGCATTGGTGACGTGACACAGCCAATCGCACCAGCGATCATCGATGCAATGCATAAGGCAGTAGATGAAATGGGAAATGCTGCTACTTTTCACGGATATGCACCAGATCTGGGTTATGAGTTCCTGAGAAGTGCGATTGCGAAAAATGATTATCAGGCAAGAGGATGCGATATCTCTACGGATGAGATTTTTTGTTTCCGACGGAGCAAAGAGTGATTCCGGAAATATTCAGGAGATTTTTTCTGTGGATAACCGCATTGCGGTGTGCGATCCTGTATATCCGGTTTATGTAGACTCCAATGTTATGGCAGGAAGAACAGGCGAATACGATGCAAAGACAGAGACATGGAGCAATGTCATTTATATGCCTTGCACAATGGAAAATAATTTTGTGCCGGAACTTCCAAAGGAGACACCAGACATTATTTATCTCTGTCTGCCAAACAACCCGACCGGCACCACCATCACAAAAGACGAGCTTCAGGTGTGGGTAGATTATGCAAACAAAAATGGAGCTGTGATTATTTACGATGCAGCATATGAAGCATATATTTCAGAGGACAATGTAGCGCACACGATTTATGAGTGTGAGGGCGCCAAAACATGTGCGATCGAGCTGAAGAGCTTTTCGAACGCCGGATTTACCGGAGTGCGTCTGGGATATACGGTTGTTCCAAAAGAGTTAAAATGCGGCGATGTTTCCTTAAATGCAATGTGGGCAAGACGTCATGGAACGAAGTTCAACGGAGCACCATATATCCAGCAGCGCGCAGGAGAGGCAGTTTATTCAGAAGCCGGAAAAGCACAGTTAAAAGAACAGGTTGCTTATTATATGAATAATGCAAAGACCATCAAACAGGGGATTAAAAGATGCCGGCTATACTGTATTCGGCGGTGTGAATGCACCATATATCTGGTTAAAGACACCGGGTGAGATGACTTCCTGGGAGTTTTTGATTACCTGTTGGAGAATGCAAATGTTGTTGGTACTCCGGGTTCCGGATTTGGACCAAGTGGTGAAGGATACTTCAGACTGACTGCATTTGGAAGTTATGAGAATACACTGGCTGCGCTGGAGCGCATTAAGAAGATGTAAACCTGAGTTTAACTGGCGTAGTGTCGCAGATTCTGTGGTACTTTTTCAGGCTATGAAGGGCAACCATAAGCATCCTCTCACAAGTCGTGATTTTATAGGTTTATGAAAAGAAAAACGGTACAGACGAAATATGATGTTCCTGTTCGCCGGGCATTCCGCTGGGCTTCTGAGCAAAAATTTTGTGAAGCAGAGCTCCACAAAATTTTTAGAATCTCAGCTCCATGGCTCACGAAGGAAATCATATTTGTCTGCACCGTTTTTCTTTCATTTACGTTATGGATGACTTGTGAGAGGACGCTTATATTTGCCCAATTTACGCTATGAATCGCACCACAGAATCTGCAATTTACGTTATGGAACTCACGGTTATCTTCGGGTTCTGCCGCTTGTAACACGGATTGACGGATTTTCATTGACACAATTCTAAGATTGCTTTATACTAAGCCTACATCAAAGTCGCAGATAAATAACAGTTACGATTATGAAGCTTTCGTAATCGTGATCATTCTTAACAACGTTTCTGTCTGCAGATCCAAAACCTGATATATGGTTACGGGTATGATCTCAAAATTCATTGCCGGTTCGGCAGGAGATTCCATTTTGATGAACAATTCAATGCAGGAAGCATTTGATCTGACTTATATTTTTGCATACCCACCTGTGAAAAAAAATCAACAGAAAAATCCACCCTATGCATTGAAAAATACCACACATTCTATTATCATAAAGGGGGAATATGATTGAACACAAACGATGAGAAAATCCAATGGCATCCTGCATTTGATGCGGCACTGCAGATTGAGTTCGGAGACGAAGCAAAATATCTGGAATTTGATCCGGAGCATCTCATCTCAAAAAAGCCAATGCAGATCGATGTGCTGGTCAAAAATGAAAAACACGTAAAAATCAAAAAGAATATCGGGAGAATCTTCCGACAGTACAATATTGTAGAATACAAATCGCCGGAAGATGACCTTAACATTGATGATTTTTACAAGACCTATGCATACGCCTTTTGTCTTTACAAATCAGATACGGAGACAGTAGATATGATCCCGGCAGATGAACTGACGATCACCTTTTGTATGTTACCATTATCCAAGGAACATGATCCGTAAGCTGGAACAAGACCGGAAGATTTCAGTGGAACAGGGAAGACAGCGGCATATACTACCTCATCGGGGATGCCATCCTGATACAGCTTGTCATAGTCCCGAAGTTGTCGAAGGAGCATAACTACTGGCTCAACAACTTAAGGAATGACCTTAAGGCAGGCAGTGAGATTAAAAATTTCATAGAGAGCTACAGTAAAAAACAAAAACTCAAAGCTATACCAGGCACTCGCAGATGCAGTCATGCGCGCAAACTGGGAGAAACTGAAGGAGGGATCGAATATGTGTGAAGCATTAAAAAGAATTGTTTGCGGACGATTTTAAGGAATCGGAATTGAAGGGCAGGAAGATTCTGTGGTGCAATTCACAGCGTAAATTGACCAGGCAAATATAAGCGTCCTCTCACAAGTCATTCACAGCGTAAATGAAAGAAAAACGGTGCAGACAAATATGATTTCCTTCGTGAGCCATGGAGATAAGATTCTCTTTAGAGGCTTATCGGAATGTCCGGCGGCGAACAGAACATCATATTTCGTCTGTACTACGTTTTTCTTTTCATAAACCTATAAAATTCATGACTTGCGAGAGGACGCTTATATCTGCCTTTCAAGCCCTAAGACCGCACCACAGAATCTGCGACACTACGTCCGTTAAACTCCGCAACACAGCCAAGAGAGGTTGCATTGGTAACCTTGATTGGAACGCTGGGAAATTTCTTATGAAATTCTTTTAAATAAGGTACTAAAAAATAACGGCAGATAGTGTCGCTGGCAGCAATATGAAGCTGACCCAATCCAAGAGTATTGGACTCTAAGAGCTGGTTTTCTCCGCGGGCGATGAGATTCATGGCAGGTTCAATGTGTTTTAACAGAACCTGTCCTGCCGGAGTAAGCTGGACTTTCTTGGTGCTACGGATAAAAAGCGGCTGCTCATAACTAAAGTGTTATACTACAACCATAGTTTTAAAGTCCGATTGTGCAAAAAGCCGGACGGCAACGAATAATTGGTTACATACTCTCGAATTGAAAGGAGAACATATGAGTAACGTACGTCGTGTATATGTAGAGAAAAAACCTGACTTTGCGGTAAAGGCAAAGGAATTAAAGCATGAGATTAAGCATTATCTGGGAATCACAACTGTGGAGGCAGTACGTGTATTAATCAGATATGATGTTGAAAATATATCAGAGGAGACATATAAGAAAGCCTTGTATACAGTTTTCTCAGAGCCGCCTGTTGATGATATCTATGAGGAGACATTTGACTATGGTGATGCAAAAGTATTTACTGTAGAGTTTTTACCGGGACAGTTTGACCAGAGAGCAGATTCAGCTGAGCAGTGTGTGAAGCTTCTCAATGAGAATGAGGAGCCGATTATCAGAAGTGCTATCACATATGTGATTGAGGGGGCTATCACAGATGAGCAGTTTGCTGCTATTAAGAAGCACTGCATCAACCCTGTTGATTCGCGTGCTATCGGCATGGAAAAGCCTAAGACACTTGTGCAGGAGTTTGATGACCCTGCTGATGTTATCATATTTGACGGATTTAAAGATATGCCTGAGGACAAGCTTAAGGAGCTTTATGAGTCACTTGGTCTTGCCATGACATTCAAGGATTTCCTTCACATCCAGAATTATTTTAAGAATGACGAGAAGAGAGATCCTTCAATGACTGAAATCCGTGTGCTCGATACATACTGGTCAGATCACTGCCGTCATACAACATTCTCTACAGAGCTTAAGAATGTCAAGTTTGACGATGGCTTCTACCGCACACCGATTGAAAATACCTACAAGGATTATCTCAATACATTTTCAAATATCTACAAGGACAGAAATGACAAATTTGTCTGCTGATGGATCTTGCACTTCTTGCCATGAAGAGATTAAAGGCAGAGGGCAAGCTTGATGATCAGGAAGAGTCTGATGAGATCAACGCATGCTCTATCGTGGTACCTGTTGAGGTGGACGGAAAGACAGAGGAATGGCTTGTTAACTTTAAGAACGAGACACATAACCATCCAACAGAGATTGAGCCATTCGGTGGCGCAGCAACTTGTCTTGGTGGTGCTATAAGAGATCCACTGTCAGGACGTACATATGTATATCAGGCAATGAGAATTACAGGTGCAGCAGATCCTACTGTTCCGGTATCAGAGACAATTCATGGAAAGCTTCCACAGAGAAAGCTTGTTACCGGTGCTGCTCACGGATACAGCTCATATGGTAACCAGATCGGACTTGCAACAGGATATGTAAAGGAAGTTTACCATCCAAATTACGTTGCAAAGCGTATGGAGATCGGTGCAGTTATGGGTGCTGCTCCAAGACGTGCTGTCCAGAGACTTAACTCAGATCCGGGAGATAAAATCATTCTTCTTGGTGGACGCACAGGACGTGACGGAATCGGTGGTGCTACAGGTTCATCAAAGGCACACAATACAAAGTCTACATCAGTATGCGGAGCTGAGGTACAAAAGGGTAATGCACCTACAGAGAGAAAGCTTCAGAGACTTTTCAGAAGAGAAGAGGTCAGCCATATCATCAAGAAGTGTAACGATTTCGGTGCCGGCGGAGTTTCTGTTGCTATCGGAGAGCTTGCTGACGGACTTCGCATAGAGCTTGACAAGGTACCAAAGAAATACGCAGGTCTTGACGGAACAGAGATTGCTATCTCAGAGTCACAGGAGCGTATGGCAGTTGTAGTTGCGCCTTCTGATGTTGAACAGTTCATGGCATATGCAAAGGAAGAAAATCTTGAGGCAACAGAGGTTGCGGTAGTTACAGAGGATCCAAGACTTGTACTTGAGTGGAAAGGAAAAGAGATAGTAAATATCTCACGTGCATTCCTCGACACAAACGGAGCGCATCAGGAAACTGATGTTGAGGTTGAGATGCCTTGCGAGAGTGACAATTATCTGGACAAAATCAGCACACCTGCTGTAGCCAAAAAGGTAGAGGCAGGAGATATGAAAGGTGCCTGGGAGGCAGAACTTGAAGACCTCAATGACTGCTCACAGAAGGGACTTGTTGAGAGATTTGATGGTTCTATCGGAGCCGGCAGTGTATATATGCCATATGGTGGACGTTACCAGCTCACAGAGACACAGTCAATGGTTGCAAAGCTTCCTGTATTAAAGGGTAAATGTGATACAGTAACAATGATGGCTTACGGCTTCGACCCATATCTTTCATCATGGAGCCCATACCACGGATCTATATATGCAGTGCTTGAGTCTATCTCAAGAATCGTTGCAGCAGGCGGAGATTACAGCAAAATCCGTATGACATATCAGGAGTACTTCCGCAGAATGAATGAGGATCCAAAGCGCTGGAGCCAGCCGTTTGCAGCACTCCTCGGAGCATATGATGCTCAGATTGGCTTCGGACTTCCTTCAATCGGTGGAAAGGATTCCATGTCAGGTACCTTCAATGATATTGATGTACCGCCTACACTCGTATCATTTGCAGTGGATGTGGCAAAGGAAAAGGATATCATCACACCTGAGCTCAAGAAGGAGGGCAACCAGCTTGTTCTATTTACAATAGATAAGGATGAGTTTGATCTTCCAAAATATGATCAGGTTATGACACTTTATACAGCAATCAGAAATCTTATCCAGGATGGCGCAATTGTTTCAGCATATGCACTTGACGGAAAAGGTCTTGCCGCAGCAGTATCAAAGATGGCATTTGGTAACAAGCTTGGTGTAACAATCGAGGATGAGGTGACAAGCGATACACTCTTTGCACCTGGCTTTGGTAATATCGTAGCTGAGGTTTCTGTTGATGCACTTTCAAAGGTCAGAGAGGTAATTGATGCAGTAGGTATTTCAGATGCAGCCTCTGTAGTCGGTATGTAAACGATAAGCAGACTATCGAGTGTGACGATATGGTGCTTCCTGTTGAGGAGGCTGTCAAGGTATGGACAGCAAAGCTCGAGGGAGTTTTCCATACAAAGGCAACAGACGATACAAGCAAGGTAAATAGCGGTCTCTACGATGCAAAGAATATCTATGTATGCAAGAATAAGGTGGCGAAGCCTACAGTATTTATTCCGGTATTCCCTGGAACAAACTGTGAGTATGATAGTGCTAAGGCATTTGAAAGAGCAGGCGCTGACACAATAGTCAAGGTATTCAAGAATCTCACAGCAGAGGATATCCGCGATTCGGTTGATGAGTTTGTAAAGGCAATTGACAAATCTCAGATTATCATGTTCCCTGGTGGATTCTCAGCAGGTGATGAGCCTGAGCGATCAGCTAAATTCTTTGCAACAGCATTTAGAAATGCAAAGATGACAGAGGCTTGACAGATTCAACAGGCAAACAGTATTCGATTTCAAAACAGGGAATATCCATCAGTGAGAACATGTTTGTGGAGTTAGGATATGTGGTAAAAGTATACGATGGCGAGAGCTATGGAGAATATGCGTTCAGCCACATTGATGAGAATGAGATTGACACCATTGCAGAGGAAGTAAAAAATCATGTGATGCCGTGGGCAAAAAAGCTTCCGGATGACATGAAAGTGAAACAGTATCCAGAAATTCCGGACGAAGCATATCATTTTGAAAAAAGCACTGACTATGAAGTTTTGCCGGAAGAATTAGGCGATGAGGAGATCGTAAAACGCCTTGGCGCAGTGCGTGAAAAAGCAATGGCACAGGATGAAAAAATCGTTGAGATCAAGACAGCATGCGTTTACCAGATTTATCACAAATTATTTTTATCTCCAAACAAAGACATGACGCAGAACGTCATGTGGACAAACGGCATGATCATGGGACTGATCCCGAAGGGCGAGGAGATGAAGATGGCATTTGACAGCTGCTCCGGCTGTGGCGGAATGGAAATTTTAGATGACATGGAAAACAAAAATCCCACCATTAGTGCAGAAACTCAATGATCTTGCCACAAGTGAACCAATCACACCGGGCGAGTATGACTGCATCTGTGCACCGGATGTCACAGGCATGATCGTGCATGAAGCATCGGACACGGTGTTGAGATGGATATGTTTGTGAAAAAACGTGCGCTGGCAGAAAAATACATTGGCGAATATGTGGCATCCCCGTTAGTTACCATGCATGATGGTGCGGCAGCAGCATCTGAGACTGCAACCTTCTTTTTTGATGATGAGGGAACATTGGCACAGGATACCGTCATCATTGACAAGGGAATCTTGAAGACCGGAATCTGTGATGCACAGGCTGCTATGGCACTTGGCACAAAACCGACCGGAAACGGAAGAAGGGAGAAGAACAGCCACAAGGCGTACACGCGAATGACTAATACTTTCTTTGAACCTGGCACCGATAAAGTGGAAGATATGATCTCCTCCATTTCCTATGGGTTTTATCTGGAAAATGCGAGCAGCGGCATGGAAGATCCGAAAAACTGGGGAATCCAGTGCTTAGTTGACATTGCAAGAGAAATCAAAGACGGTAAATTTACCGGAAAAGTATTTTCTCCGATCGTTTTGACCGGATATGTACCGGACTTGTTAAAATCCATTTCCATGATGTCCGATAAATGTGAACTTGCAGGAACCGGCTACTGTGGAAAAGGACACAAAGAATGGGTAAAAGTATCGGACGGCGGCCCATACATCAAAGCCAGAATCAGATTAGGGTAAAAAGGAGAGAGACAGATGCGTGAAAAAATATTACAGGCAATTCGGAAATTTCAGATAGAAACCTATCTTGTGACAGAGAAAACAGTCGAGGGTGCAGAACTTTATTTTATAAAAAAAGAACTTGATATGCGCAGGATGAAACAGGATGCGGTGTCTGCGGTTACCATTTACCGTGATTTTGAGGCAGACGGAAAGAAAATGCGTGGTTCCGCAAATATCAACATTTTTCCGGAGATGACACAGGAGGAAGTAGATAAGGCGGTAAAAGGTGCTTATTACGCAGCTTCCTTTGTAAAAAATCCATTTTTTGAACTTCCAAAAGGGAAAAAAAGAGGATAAAGTGCAGGTAAAACAGCACACTTTGTGGAAAAAGCCTTGAGGAGATCGGAGATGCATTTGTAAAAGCGCTTTACTGCGTGGATGTGCAGGACGATGCATTTATCAATACGGCTGAGTTTTTCATGGAAAAAACGACGACTGCGATTTACAATTCAGAGGGGGTATTGATGTTTCCTATGAAAAAACAGTGTGAACGGAGAGTTTGTCGTACAGTGTATTACACCACAGGATGTCGAGCAGTATCAGGAGTTCGCATATGATGATCTTGACACAGAGGCACTGACGGCACAGGCAAAAGAAGCATTGGAACGGGTATGCGACAGGGCAAGGGCGACAGAAGCACCGGAAAAAGGAAACTATAAGCTGCTTCTTTCCGGAAAAAATGTGCGCACACTGATCGATTTTTACATGGACCGGTCATCCTCCGGCATGGTCTATCCGGGTTATTCTAACTATCAGGCAGGAATGGATGTGCAGGGAGAAAAGTGCAGGGAGAAAAATTAAATATCACGCTCCATGCATCCAATCCTTATTCAAGTGAGGGAATCCCGATGAAAGATCTTACACTATTAAAAAGAGGGAGAACTGAAGGCAATTCATGGAAATGCCCGGTTTGCATACTATTTAGGTGTCGAGCCGACCGGAATCTACAGTGCGGTAAAACTGGATAATGGCACAAAAGCTTTTGAGGAGATGAAAAAAAAGAACCATACCTTTATGTGGTAAGTTTTTCTGACTTCTCCATGGATAGCTTAAGCGGATATTTTGGCGGCGAGATCCGTCTGGCATATCTTTCTCGACGGTGAGAAAGTGACACCGGTAACCGGAGGTTCCGTCAGCGGCAATCTCTTGGAATTACAGAAAGATATGGCATTTTCCACCGAGCGTTATAAAGATAAAGATTATGACGGACCATTTGCGGTCGAATTTCATGGGGTAGCGGTCGCAGGAAAATAAGGTTTTCATGGTGGTGAAAACAGGGATGTAAAGCAAATTGATATGATAAGTGTGAAAGGAACATTACATAAATGGAACACAAAAAAGTTTCCGTTTATGTAATGTTCTTTTTTGGTGGAGGCAGATAAAATGGAGAAGAAAAACAAATGAAGAGGAGAGAAAAAACATGAAGAAAAATCTGAAAACAAAATGCAAAAAGATGGTTGCAGGAATGATGCTTGCCTGTTCACTGCTTACATTGTTTGGTGGAGTAAGCAGTGAAGGGATTGTGCCTTATGGAGAAACTGTAATTGATGGGGTTCAATGGATTGCCTAAACCAAAGTGATATCAAAATCTTTCAATAAGTATTCTTTTAGAACATCGGAATTTGGTTTAGTTTCATAAAGCTCCTGAATAGCGCAGGCATAATGACCATAACATTTTACCATAGTATAGTTGTGAACTTCTCCAAGAGCCTGCGCATAATAAAAAAAGAAGTATCCTAAATTGCATAAGACTTTCTTTTGAGCACTAAAATATTTTTCGGAGAATAAATCTAATAATTTGTAAAAAAATGTTTGTCTATGTACAAATTTATGCAAAAAAATGTCAAAACAGGCGAAAGAAAAGTGGCTGTAAAACAAATATCAAATGAATTTAATCCGCAATAGTCAAGAATTTTAGAAAAATATAAAATACTTTTTATTTGGGTCAATTGATTGATAGTTAATAGCAATATTTGTTAAGAGGAAAGTTCTGCCCATGATAATCGATAATTATAAATAAGATGTATATCAAAATCTGGCAGAGTGTATGATAATGCATTTGACAAAATTTTTATTTTTTCCTGAGAAGATAGTGTACTGTTTATTGCGTAACTTAAATCAAATAATTGTTTTGGTAAAACATCTTTTTGAGTAAGTACAGAACCTAATTGGCTTAAATGCAGTGACACGGTATCAATCTGATATTTTGGAGTATGCATTAACTTAAATTTTAATTCATAGATTTTACTTTCACGTTCACTTCCCCAGAAGGTAAAACCACGTTCTGATATGCCAAGCCGTTGTAATAAAGCCTCTGTTAAAAAGACATCTGGCTGCAGGGTGTCATTTTCAATTTTTGAAAGCTTGGATTTCGAACATAATCCCTGACATAATACAATCTGTGAAATACTCTGTTCGGTACGAAGGTCATGAATTAATCTGCCAATTGTTAAAATGTCAGGGGAGAAAAAGTCATAAGTACCATCTGTTAAAGCCAAGGTGTTTATGGCTTTTTTGATTGGAAAAACAATCAGAGGAATATCATTCATTTGTGCTAGGTAATCATCTAGTGAAAACAGATGTCTGCTTAAAACATAGTTTCTGCAAATGGTGGCATAGCAGCTTTCAATGGAATGAGCCGCATAAAAGGTATTCTTAAAATAGGTGTAGGCAGTTTCAATTTCGCCAGTATAATAGTAACCCAGAGAAGTCAGAAAAGTTAATTCCAATAAAGCGGAATCATCAGAATTCTGTACCATTTTGTGGCGGTTACTGTCTGCTATGGAAAGAGCCTCGTTGTAATCTTTCATTTCTAATAAATATTTTGTGTAGACAATGGCGTATTGTGCATATAAAGAATCTTTTTTCAGGTAATCGATTTCAGCGTTTGCAAGATAGGAAGCAATTTGTGAACAGATGTTATAACAAAGATCGCTTTTTCCCAGATAAAGTAATTCCTGTGCAACTCCAATAAGCAGTTCGATTTCAACAATAGATAATAAAAAAGATGATGAAAATCTGAATAGTCAATTTCAGGACGTGTTATATGGAGCGCGGAAGAAAAAAAGGTCATAAAGGGCATGATGGTCTGCACAGCCAGAGCACACCTGAATCTGACCGTTTAAATAAAGATATTCCTGATAATAGAGTTTGTTATCTGCAAAGTTCCATTCTTCCAGCTTATTTAATTCCTCATATGCCTGACTTAACTGCCAGGAACCCAGATAGAAGCGCGCACGATTGAGGGTATAGAAACAGTCAAAGTCTGTTCTGCTTGCAAAGATCGGGTAAACTTCGCAGGGAGCACCCGCATGAGCCATAAGTGCTTGAAATGTGACAGGACTGACACCGGCGGAACCATTTTCGATTCTTGAAAAGAGAGAACAGAACATACCCCTTCGGATAACTGTTCTGTGTTAACCCGCTTTGATCCGTGCTTCGCGGATTGTTTTTCCTGCATTTCTGACACTCATTTGTAATAACCTCTAATCAACGTATATTTTGAAATAAATTATATAGCGGGAAGAAAGAAAAAGACAATGTATATCAATCAATTTGATATATACATAAATGGAAACTTTTTTGTTTCTGGTTACTTATTTTACAAATTTGTGCGGAGCTTGTATAATGAAAAAGGCGAAAAGAAGAAAGGAATAAAAAGTGTTGTATGAAACAGGAAAGTAAGGTCGGCTACCGTGATATCTTTCGGCAGACCGAGTACATGAAAATTATGATAGCGGCATTGATCAATCGTTTCGGAGATTCCATTGACGCAATTGCATCCACATGGATTGTCTATGAAATCACAGGGAAATGCCGCATGGTCGGCTATCATTTATGGTGTGAATAGAATCCCATCTATTATCATTACGCCGTTAGCCGGAGCATGGGTAGAGGGGCAGAAAAAAGAAAACAATTATGATTGTCACGGATTTGATACGTGCGGTCTGTGTTGCATTTGTGGCAACCGGGTATCTGTTCGGATTTTTTTACAGGCATGGATGCTGTTGGTTACAACTTTGACGATTTCTACGGTAGAGGCATTCCGGGACCGGCAAGTGCTGCATTGACGCCAAAGGTGCTGGAAAAAGAATACTATGAATATGGAATATCGTTATCGACAACCTTGTCAAGTATGGTAGAACTGATCGGAACGGCTGTTGCAGCAGTAATTATAGCTGTAATTGGAACGTCTGGTGCCATTTATGTGGATATGGCAACTTTTTTTTCTGTCCGCACTGATCATTGTATTTGTGAATACAAAAGAGCAGGGCTTGTCAAGCAGAAATTTGACCGCAAGGCGTATGTGAAAAATCTGGCAGATGGATTTTCTTATGTGAAAAAAAGATGCAATGATCCGCATTTTTTTACTTTTGGCAGTTTTCCTGAATGCAATTTTAGTTCCATTGAATAGTTTACAGGCACCCTCTTGCCGGTGATGTATTGGGCGGTGGAGCGGAGATATTATCGATTCTCGGAATCTCCATAACCGTAGGTATGCTGCTTGGCTCCGTCACTTATCCAATGGTACAGCGTATTATTCCGGGAAAGGGCTTTGGATTGCGAGTGGTTTGGGATTGCTTTGTTTTATATTATGCTCCCGGTATGCAGACCGCTTTATACAAGCCGGATTTTGGTTTATGCGTTTACCGCAGTATTTAGCTTTATTCTGGGATATACGGTGGCATTGGTAAATTCGCATTTGAGTGTGTTTGCAGTAAAAAGAATCCGCACAGACTACCTTGCCAGAATATCCGGCATTACAACCGCGGCAGGTGCAGCATCCATGCCTGTGGCATCGTTTCTGGTGAGTATCGTTGTTGCATATGTGGATACATCAGCAATATTTATTACTTCCGGTGTGCTGGCACTGATCGTGACTGTGTGCATGTTTTTTTTCCAGAACACTTGGACAAGAGGAAACTGATACGGTTGCAGAAGATGTAGAAATGGTGTGATCATGAGTTGGGATTAATATTGAATTGACACGATATAGATTATTATGACATTATTAAAGGAAGTGAGTATAAGCATCATCGATGGCATGTGAAAAAAGCAGGGATCAGAGCCGGGTATATAAGGAGAAAAACATTGAACACGTATATATATAAAACAAAAAAATATATTATCGCCCAGATTTTATGGGATTTGGCAGGCGTTATCTGTCTGGCTTTTTCACCATTGCTTCAACAATGGCTGTTTGATTATGGGCTGCAAAGCCCTCTCAAAAAAGATTGTGATCGTGATATTGGCGAATATGCATTTAAAGGCGGAATTTCGAAAATTTACTGAAAAGAGATTTTTTGTATTCTTTGTTTCATATGGAATCATCAAAGTTCTATAAGCATTCCATTGGCGAATATGTTTTTAGGGAAATGATATTACAGCGTTAGAGCAGGATTATCTGGAACCGGTTATCAGTATCATACGCTGCGTAAACATGATAATTGTGTATGGTGTCGTGCTGTTTTTCGGAGTTGACTGGAGAATTGCGCTGGTGATAATTCTGACTTCGATATTTGCGATCCTGATACCGAGAATGATAGGAAAATCGCTGACTGACGCAAGAAGTACATATCAGGAACAGATGGCGGAGTACGTTACAGAGATTACGGATTTATTGGAAGGTTTTCGTGTTATTAATCAGATGACGGTAGGAAAAATACTTGATAAGCATGAACACGTTTTAAATGAAACAGCAGAAAAGCGGTATCAGTATGGGAAAAAGAAGAGCATGGTATTAGGCGTGAGTGAATTAACGACTAAATTCGTGAAAATATTTACATTTGCAGTGGTGGCAGTTCTTTTTTATAAGCATGAGATCACAGTGGGAGTCGGAGTTGCCACGCTTAGTTATGTATCTTCTTTCATCGAACCGATCGACACTGTCCTCTATAATTTCACGGCAATACAGTCCATGAAGGACGTGAAGAAAAAAGTATTATCTTATACGCAGGATACGCATGTCACAGTCCTGCCACGAAAGAAAAAAAATTAAATTCAGATATAACATTCAAAATGTGACATTCAAAAGGAAAAGTTTTGCATTGGAAAATATAAATTTAACAATAAAAAAAGGCATGAAGTATGCTGTTGTCGGACACAGCGGAGCAGGAAAATCAACCTTGTTCAAACTTATTATGGGGTATGAAAAAAACAGTTCCGGCGTTATCAGATTAGATGGAGAAGATATCAGAAACTATGACATTTCTGAATTGATATCCTATACGGATCAGAACGAACATATTTACAGAGCTGGGATCGTAGATAATATAACCGTTTTTCATTCTTATCCAATGGATGGGATCGACAGCGTAGGAAAGAGTATCTGGCCGGAATTTTTTGAAGGGATATTCAACAGAAAAGAAAAAGAATGTCAGCGTTTTAGTGGAGGGGAAAAACAGGCAGTCGCATTTTTGCGTATGGCAGCAAAAAATGCAGAGGTGATACTTCTCGATGAGCCGTTTTCTGCAATGGATGCAAAAATGAAATCGGCAGTAGAACATTATCTGTTTACAGGAAAAGAGTTTGAAGGAAAAACCGTTTTAGTCATTACACATGATACAAGAGAAGAAAGCCTTTCGCAGTATGATGGAATCATACATGTTGGAGAGAATGGCATTTATGTGGAATAAATGCCTGTTACATTTGATATTTACCCGGAATTCATTGAGGCTAAAATGCATCGGGTAGATACGATCGACAGGGCATATGAAGAAAAACTCATGGAAGAAAAGTGGTCAAGAAATAAGACACTGCAACGTTAATAAAAAGAAAATAAATTTCTTTTTCAGAATTGGAAAGTACGATCTGTAAACTGAATGGAGCTTTCGGTGAGCAAGAAGAATATCATAAAAGTCTGGAAGAATTAATAACGGCATATGGAACAAAGAAGAATTCATACAAAAGATTCAACAGCATGGATCAACTTTAGAGGATGTTATTACAAAAATAATGGATATCATTACTGCGTTTGATATTTATGAGGATTATTATTACTGGCCACTAATTAGGACATAGGGGGGATATGGAAATTAATAACAAATATGATTCAGAACATATGGATAATCGTAATTTTATAATAAAATGACACAGATATTGACATAATATATATAAATATGGTACTCTCTTAAAAAGAGGTGAGAAAATGTTAAAAACTTATCTGATGGAAAATTATGGATATAATGAACCTATTTTTTTGAATGACTTGACAATTCAGGGATTGTCTGAAAATGCAGTTCGGCAGGCCGTGAAACGACTTGTTGCTAATGGTTTTTTGGAACGGTATGATAATGGAATCTATTATATTCCAAAGCGTGACGGATTACTTGGGAAGAGTTATCTTGATCCGTCGCTGGTTATTATGCGCAAATATATACAAAGTAAATCAGAGATTTATGGGTATGTCACAGGGGAATCATTTGCCAATCAGTTAGGATTAACAACGCAGATGCCAGCGGTGATTGAAGTGGTTACAAATCGTGAGGCGACGAATGGCCGTACTATAACAGTGGGAAGTGAAAAAGAGTTAGAATAAAAAAGGCTCCGATTATGGTTTTCAGATTCGAATGCTGATCTTCTACAGTTACTTGACAGTATTGGGCAGGCAGAAAAGTACACGGAGCTGTCGATTCATGAGACAATAGATATATTGATTTCTTATGTGAGAAAGAAATGTTTTACGAAAGATCAGTTGTCGGAAGTGATTCCGGCATTAACCGGTGCAACGGCAAAGAAATTGATCGAATGGGGAATGATTTATGAATTTGCATCATGATGAAGTAAGAAAACAGCGTTCAACATTAGCAGTTTGTCCATCAGCAAAAGAAAATGTATGTGTGACGGATATTTTATATGAAATTATAGAAAAAGAGACTTATAAAAAAGATTATGAGGAAATAACATTAGGCTTGCTATTTGTGCCAGAAACCTACGATACAGTTATTCAAAGCATAAAAAGATTGCAGATAGTGGAATCTGGAATTAGAATAAATGGCGGATTTTACACCGCCACTTTTTCTATTCAATCCTCACAAACTCCGGCTTCCTCTCCCGGAACACGTAAAGTAATCAAAGCCGGCGTCCTTTAATATAGAAGGAACTTTTGTTTGGTGCTGAAGGATACGAAGTAGTAGCAATCAACGATTTAACAAGCCCTAAAATGTTAGCACACTTGTTAAAATATGATTCTTCTCAGGGAAAATATGAGCACGCTGATGAAGTATCCTGCACAGATGATTCTATCATCGTTTGCGGAAAAGAAATCAAAATCTACGCATTCCCAGATGCAAACAACTGCCCATGGGGTGAATTAAAAGTTGACGTTGTATTAGAGTGTTCTGGATTCTACACAAGCAAAGAGAAAGCTCAGGCTCATATCAATGCAGGTGCAAGAAAAGTTGTTATCTCCGCTCCAGCTGGTAACGATCTTCCAACAATCGTTTACAACACAAACCATGAGACATTAAAAGCAACTGATACAATCATTTCAGCAGCTTCTTGTACAACAAACTGCTTAGCACCTATGGCTGATGCATTAAACAAATATGCACCAATCCAGTCTGGTATCATGGTAACAATCCATGCTTACACAGGTGATCAGATGACTCTTGACGGACCACAGAGAAAAGGTGATTTAAGAAGATCCCGTGCAGCAGCAGTTAACATCGTTCCTAACAGCACAGGTGCTGCAAAAGCTATCGGATTAGTTATCCCAGAACTGAACGGAAAATTAATCGGATCTGCACAGCGTGTACCAACCCCAACAGGTTCTACAACAATCTTAACAGCAGTTGTTAAGAAAGCTGGCGTTACAAAAGAAGATATCAATGCAGCTATGAAAGCAGCAGCTAACGAGTCCTTCGGATACAATGAAGACGAAATCGTATCTTCTGATATCGTTGGAATGAGATTCGGTTCTCTGTTCGATGCAACACAGACCATGGTTAACCAGGTATCTGATGATCTGTACGAAGTACAGGTTGTTTCTTGGTATGATAACGAGAACAGCTACACATCTCAGATGGTTCGTACAATCAAATACTTCAGCGAGTTAGCATAATTTACGAGAGAAACCCGCAAAGCGTGTTTCCCGTAGTTTAACGAACAATCACTGCACGGTAGACTACTTTTTTAAGCGACAGGCTGCCAGAGTGCAGATAAGACTCAGGAAAAGGGTCCGGTCTTTTAGGACCGGGCTCTTTCTTGCTATTAGAAATAAAATTTAAAGGAGACTACTTAATATGTCATTAAATAAAAAATCTATAGATGATATTAATGTAAAAGGACTTCGCGTTCTTTGCAGATGTGATTTCAACGTACCATTAAAAGAAGGAAAGATTACAGACGAGAACCGTCTTGTTGCAGCACTTCCTACTATTAAGAAATTAATCGCTGACGGCGGAAAAGTAATTCTCTGCTCTCATTTAGGAAAAGTAAAAACAGAAGAAGACAAACAGACCAAAACTCTTGCACCAGTAGCAGCAAGACTTACAGAGTTATTAGGACAGGAAGTTAAATTCGTTGTTGACCCTGAAGTTGTTGGTGAGAACGTAAGAGCAGCAGTAGAAGCTATGAAAGACGGCGAAGTTATTTTACTTGAGAATACACGTTTCAGACCGGAAGAGACAAAGAACGGAGAGGCATTCTCCAAAGACCTTGCTTCTATCTGTGATGTATTCGTAAACGATGCATTCGGTACAGCCCACAGAGCACACTGTTCTAACGTAGGTGTTGCACAGTTAGTTGACACAGCCGTTGTTGGTTACTTAATGCAGAAAGAGATCGACTTCTTAGGAAATGCAGTAGAGAATCCTGTAAGACCTTTCGTTGCAATCCTTGGTGGTGCAAAAGTTGCTGATAAATTAAATGTTATCTCTAACTTACTTGAGAAATGTGATACCTTAATCATCGGTGGTGGTATGGCTTACACATTCTTAAAAGCAAAAGGATATGAAATCGGAATCTCTTTAGTAGATGATACTAAGATCGATTATTGTAAAGAAATGATGGCAAAGGCAGAGAAACTTGGAAAGAAACTTCTTCTTCCGGTAGATGCTGTAACAATCAAAGATTTCCCAAATCCTATCGATGCTCCAGTTGAAGTAGAAACTTATGATGCAGACAAAATGCCGGCTGACCGTGAGGGCTGTGATATCGGACCTAAGACACAGACACTTTTCGCAGATGCTGTTAAGACTGCTAAAACAGTTGTTTGGAACGGACCTATGGGTGTATTTGAGAACCCAACACTTGCAGCAGGTACAATCGCTGTAGCAAAAGCTTTAGCAGATACAGATGCAACAACCATCATCGGTGGTGGAGATTCTGCAGCAGCAGTTAACCAGCTTGGATTCGGTGACAAGATGAGCCACATCTCAACAGGTGGTGGAGCATCCTTAGAGTTCTTAGAGGGTAAAGAGCTTCCAGGCGTTGCAGCAGCAAACGATAAATAAGTAATCAAAGCACATGCCTGTATGCAGGCAAAAGCTTATATATTTAAGAAAGAAGGACATTTTAAAATGGCAAGAAAAAAAATTATTGCCGGCAACTGGAAAATGAACAAAACTCCTAGCGAGGCAGTTGCACTGGTAAATGAATTAAAACCATTAGTAGCAAACGAAGACGTAGATGTAGTATTCTGCGTACCAGCAATTGATATTATTCCAGCAATGGAAGCAGCAAAAGGTTCTAACATCTGCATCGGTGCAGAGAACATGTATTTTGAAGAGAGCGGAGCATACACAGGAGAAATCTCTCCGGCAATGCTTACAGACGCTGGCGTAAAATACGTTGTATTAGGACATTCTGAGAGAAGAGAATACTTCGCAGAGACAGATGAGACTGTAAATAAGAAAGTATTAAAAGCTTTCGAACATGGTATTACACCAATCATCTGCTAGTTCTTCAAAAACAATCTGCAGTGTATGAACCCAGCAGCCATCATCTGTTTTTGGCTTCTGAGGTGCATTGGTCTTTCGCCATGCACTTGACAGATCATCCATCAGATCGCCGTAGCTCTTCTTATTTAGGAGACCGGCTCTGGTGGCTTTACGGATAATCCGGCACGTCATTACTGTAGTGATGAAATTTACGAATTCTGACCCGATAACAGAGAAATCACCCTGGACATTTGTCTTGTCAAGGCAGTCATCACTTTTTGTATCGGTTAAATACAAGTTCAAGCAGCCATCTGTCATCGTAACACTGGTATGCGGTTTTGGGATTAAGATCCTGATCACTCTCAAAAACGATCACGCCGAATAATGAAGACTTTTGCTGTATTTCTCGGGTTCAAAGTTTTTTTGTTTTCAGTCTTTGTCAGGTAATCAGCTTCTTCAATGGCTGCTTTTCTGGCATGGAAAGATGATAAGAGGGCAATCCGATGGACAAAGACAGTGTGGCACGGGACAAGATATTTTACGCAGACTGGATAGATGATATTGCCCCGGAACTTGATTTTACATCGACCAATAATGTTGCCGAGACACAAACGGTAACAATGAACATGAGTGATAAAGGCTCAGGAATAGCAGAGGTTTATTTTGGATTGCAAAATCCGGAAGAAACAGAGGTGGTTTTCACACCGTGTACATCAGCGCAGAGTGATCAGGCGGTTGCAGAGCCCGGAACGTATTACATGGCATGCAAAGATGCATCCGGAAACATGACATGTATATCTGCAGAGTTCTTTAAAATTACATTAGATTATGGAGATGCAACTTTGTCCGGTACGTTACATCGTAGGACTGGAAGGAAACACCGTGACACTTCAAATCCGGAAAAACTCGGATATACGTTTGAGGATGGGAGCAGACAGAATAATGTCAGTAAAAGAAAAAAAAGCAGAATATCTGGATCACAATGATCATGTTTTTATTAACTATAGGGGAATTGATCGCAGATATCTTGGCAATGGCAGGTATTTATTGTTTAGGAACGGTCTTTTGTGAATTATTAAGTTCAGATATCATGGCATACCTGATGATTCCGGTAGACGTATTGTTACTGATTTTAGGTATCTATGTATTGCAGAAATTAAGAAAAATCGTTTGGAGCTTATGCACAAAGAAATAATATTTCCTTTTTATTGAAGATGACAGGAGAATTGAAAATGGTTTATATTTTAAAAAATTTGAATTTAAGAAAGTTTTGTATATCATTTATGATTTGTTTTATTTTTATCATAATCGGAATTACACATGTATTTGCAGATGAAAAGCTAAGATTACACAGGGTTGTCATGGATAAGGATGTAGGCGCACGGCTTGATGAATGGGATTCTGTAAAAATCAGCGTCAAAGCAGAAGGGGCAACGGCAGTGCATGCATGGCTTGTGAACAGAAATAAATCTCATTATACAACAGAAATTGTAAATAAATATTATCATTATGTTGAGTTTGTATACAATAATGCGACAGGGAGAGTATGAATATACATTTATCAATGATGCAGATTCTGCATCAGGAAAATGGATGATAGACCACTTTTAGATTAAGCGATAATGCAGGAAGGGCATATGATTGTCTTGAAATGCAAGACAATGGAAATTTAAAAGCATTTAGAGATTTTTATGTAAATGCTTATAAAGGTGACGTATTCGAAGATCTTGTATTTGTTCATTTTCAAGAATGGAATCCGATTTCGGGAGAATATGAGAACAAAACTACAAAATCTGTACAGAGAGGTACAGCAGCCGAAGATCTTGGGACATTATATCAGCCAGCCGATATAGACGGGTTAAATTTTATAAAATGGCACAGTGAAGATGGGCAACAGGTGAATGATGATCAGTTTAATTATGCATATCCTGAATACGATAAAAAGATCGTCAGATTATATACATCAGATGAAAATGGAACAGAAAAATTATTGACGTAAAATATTCTATGCAGAATGATGAGATTGATTTATCTGAATATAACAATAATTTAAAAAATTATAATATGAAATGGTATTACTTTTGGCAGTGAATTTAATGTATTAAGAAACCGGTTGAAATTAATGATATGTATACAGTAAACGAATATGCAAGTCAGATATTAGTGGCTGCTTTAACACAAAAAAAACGAGGAACCAGGGCAGCCAAATACACCAGAAACACCGCAGACCTGGAAACACCACAAAGTCCGGAAACACCACAGACACCGGAAGAATCTAATACAACTGGACAAAATATATCGGGTAGACCGAATGAAAATTCAGTAAAAGAAGAAACAAATAATACAGTTGAAAATCAGAGTGTAAATGAAGAAATACAGGCAGAAGATACATTATCACCAAAGACCGGAGAAAGTCAACTGGGAAAAACAATGGCAGCAATGGTTATTGTAGGATGTATGGCAAGTGTAATTTACATAGTAAGAAAGCGTGAATTATATGAAAATAGAAAATGGATATGTGGTTTATGTGCTTTTAATTTTTGCTGTTTTCTTCAACCTCTGTTCTGGCCGCATAGGTCACATTTGATGGAAACCACACTTTACAAAGCAAATTTTAAAAAGAAACCATATCAGCTAAAAAATAAGCGATTTACAGTACGACGGTGTAAATACTTATAAACCAGATCAATGTTATTGATAATATGGGCGAGGATACACAAAAAGACACGGGGATTTTACAGAGGCACATCCGGGGAATACTTTTTTGCATGGTGAATATACAGTCAATGGAGCTTCCGGACTGGATGAATTATATGTAAAAAAGATAACGACCGGATTACAGTAGAGTTTAAGGCTGATGAAGATTATTTCCTGAAAGATGCTATATATAACGGAAAAAGCATGTTAGGCAGCTTGAAGGAAACATACGCTTCTGATGGAAGCAGTCAAGGAAGTGTATCTTTTAATATTAACAATACATCAGCGGTACAGACACTTGAGGTTCAGTTTTCTCCGGAATGGGCGTATTCAACCGCCCTGTCCGGTGGAAATATTGTTTTATCACGGTATGTAGGGAGAAATACAGTGGTAAACGTGCCTTTTTATCAGAAATGGTAGAAAACCCGTTTTAAATAAGTTATAATTCTATCGGCGCAAGAAAGCGGATTCAATTTCGCGGATAGTAGCTATAGGAATAACAATGTTTTAATATTTTACGACGGAGAAACAAGATGTCTGGAAAGTGCAGAAAGATAATGTATGCACTTATAGTGACAGTATTTGCTGCTTTTTTATGGATGATCTGCTGTGAGAATGACCGGAAAGTGTCCGATAAAGCTATCGGCGAGACAACAGTACAGAGTATGCGTTCTGGGGAAAAGTCAGTTTCACTGGAGCAGAGTGATATACCGAAAATTGAGATCGAGGATCTGACAGATGCATTTACTGTGATTTTACAGTATGCTCCGAAAGATATGCTTGCAGGCTGTACGGTGGATGAAGCATTTTTGATGTGGTTTTATGCACAGTATGGCAGGGGATGCAGTGATACACATTGCATTTGATGTGCTGGATGGCGGAATGAACCAGATGTCTGGTATGAGGAAACCGGAAATTCTATCTATGTGCTGTGGCTGCTATATTGCCGGGACAGTGGATTTGGACAGCATGAACTTGAAAACGTATATTGGATGCAGACAGCGGCTGCCTCGGAAATGGTATTTGGATTCGCCGGTGATATTAATTTCGCAGAGAACTGGTATACAACCGAGTATATGAAAGAACAGCCGGATGGGTTGCAGGATTGTTTTCAGAAGATTTACTTGCGCAGATGCAGGGCGTAGATGTGATGATCATGAATAATGAATTTACCTACGCAAATAAAAAACGGGGCAACATCAGTTTACGGCAAAGCTTACACATTTCGTGCCGACCCGCAGAAAGCAGAATTGTTGGAAATATTTGGAACCGACACAGTGACACTGGCGAATAATCATGTCTATGATTATGGGAAAAGAGGATTACTTTCCACGTTAGATGTATTGGATCAGGAGGGCATTCCTTATTCGGGCGCCGGGAGAAATCTCAAAGATGCATCGAAAATTATTTATTATGTGATGAATGGACGTAAAGTTGCCTTTGTATCGGCAACACAGATTGAGCGTTCCAAACAGTATACAAAGGCTGCAACCGAAACGGAACCGGGTGTTTTGAAAGCGTTACATCCGGAAAAATTTTTAAAAATAGTAGAGGAGGCAGCACAAAACAGCGACTATGTGATCGCAGAAGTGCACTGGGGAACAGAGGGGATGCTTTATCCGGATCAGTCACAGCGGCATCTGGCAGAACAGATCGCACAGGCAGGAGCAGACGTGATCATAGGAGGACATCCACACCGGCTACAGGGCGCTGCCTTTGTGGGGGATGTTCCAATTGCATATAGTCTTGGAAATTTCTGGTTTTCCACCGGAACATTGTATACAACACTGTCAAAAGTTACCATTACAGAGGATGGAACAGTAAAACTTTTTCTTTTATCCCTTGTATACAGCAGAATCTTACAACAAGGATTCTTACAGAACCGGAAGAACGATCAGATTTTTTATGAATATCTGGCTTCTATTTCCGCAGATATCGGAATTGATGTGGACGGGGTGGTTTATCATAAAAATGCGGATGACTATCCGGCAGGAGAGATTTTATATGACTCTGATACAAGCCGGACAGATATTATCGGGATGGCTGATAATGAGGGGGGGACGCGATTGATATTGTCGGTAACCTGAGAGAAGACCGGTAATTTAATTTTGGAATAGTGACTGCAGATTCTAAATCTGTGGTTTCCTATAGATAAATGAGATATGTGTCGTACAGGCACCTCAAAGTTTAAGAAGAAGAGAGGATAAGAACATGAGCAAAAAACCTACTGTATTAATGATTTTAGATGGATACGGTTTAAATGACAGAACAGACGGAAACGCTGTTGCACAGGCAAAAACACCTGTCATGGATCAGTTAATGAAAGAATATCCGTTTGTAAAGGAAATGCCAGCGGTCTCGCTGTAGGTCTTCCGGATGGACAGATGGGTAACTCTGAAGTTGGACATATGAACATGGGCGCAGGTAGAATTGTATACCAGGAGCTCACAAGAATCACAAAAGAGATCAACGATGGTGATTTCTTCAAAAATCAGGCTTTATTAGACGGAATGGAGAACGTAAAGAAAAATAATTCTGACCTTCATTTATATGGACTTCTTTCTGACGGTGGTGTTCACAGCCATAATACACATCTTTATGGTTTGCTGGAACTTGCGAAAAGAGAGGGAATCAAGAATGTTTATGTACATTGCTTTTTAGACGGACGTGACACGGCTCCGACTTCCGGTAAGGGATTTATCGAGGCACTGGAAGCAAAGATGGCAGAACTGGGCATCGGTAAGATTGCTTCTATTTCCGGACGCTATTATGCGATGGACCGTGATAACCGCTGGGATCGTGTAGAAAAAAGCATATAATGTTCTCAAAAAGGAGAGGGTGAGCAGGCAGAGAGTGCAGTTGCAGCAATGGACGCTTCTTATGCAAAAGATGTGACAGATGAGTTCTTCGTTCCAACAGCCATCACAGAGAACGGAAAACCGGTTGCTACGATCAAAGATAAGGACACAGTTATTTTCTTTAATTTCCGTCCGGACCGTGCACGTGAGCTCACAAGAGCATTCTGCATGGATGAGTTTGATGGGTTTCGAGAGGCGCAAAAAGAATGTTGCTTATATCTGCTTCACAGAATATGACGCAACCATTCCAAACAAAGAAGTTGCATTCAAGAAAGTAGAACTGAAAAATACATTTGGCGAATATCTTGCAGCACACGGTATGAAACAGGCAAGAATCGCAGAGACAGAGAAATATGCTCATGTAACATTTTTCTTTAACGGTGGTGTAGAAGAACCAAAACGAGGGAGAGGACAGAATTTTAGTAAAATCTCCAAAGGTTGCAACTTATGATTTACAGCCAGAGATGAGCGCACCGGAAGTTTGTGACAAGTTATGTGCAGCAATCCGTTCTGAAAAATATGATGTGATCGTCATTAACTTTGCAAACCCGGATATGGTCGGTCATACAGGAATCTTAGAAGCTGCCATCAAAGCAGTTGAGACGGTAGATACCTGTGTTGGAAAAGCAGTCGATGCCATCAAAGAAGTAAACGGACAGTTATTCATCTGCGCTGACCACGGTAATGCAGAGCAGTTAGTTGATTATGAGACAGGAGCACCATTTACTGCTCATACAACTAATCCGGTACCGTTCATTTTAGTAAATGCTGATCCATCTTATAAATTGAGAGAAAACGGATGCTTAGCTGATATCATTCCTACACTCATTGAATTAATGGGTATGGAGCAGCCGGCTGAGATGACTGGAAAATCTTTATTGGTGAAATAACACCCAGAGTTTAAAGGACGCAGTGCCGCAGATTTTGTGGTGCTTTCTTAGGAATCTGAAGGGCAGCTATAAGCGTCCTTTCACAAGTCGTGATTTTATATGTAATGAAAAAGAAAAACGGCATAAACGAAATATTATGTTTCGTTTATACCGTTTTTCTTTCATTTATGTTGTGTGTCCAGCGAAGCTGGACCACACTAGCCGGTGTAAGTCCGGTCACGGTAATCGCCAGTGAGCCGTGTAGCTAAACTCGGTGCGTTGCAGTAATGCAGGGTACTACGCGAGTGGCTAAAGTACCCTCGGTAAGAGGGGCGAGCAATTATGCAGACCGTAACATAAAGTGAATTCTGCCGTATCGTTAGAAAGGTCTCTGAAAAGAGAGCAAAGGGAAGCTGAACCCTTGGGCGTATGGGTGAAAGCCATGGAATGTGCGAAGAAACTGGAAAGCAGCACGGAGGAATCCCTCGGTATATAGGAAACGGTATGTATGAAAAGTGTGGTTCGGAACTGGAGAGACCCTACCCATCACCGAAAGGTAAAAAAGAAAGCGTATAAGCTTGGCGAAATCGTATTTCTCGACAACTTCAAAACAAACTATATCTGACAGCCAAGAAATGTGATAGCCGAAGATTTCATGCACTTTACGATAAGGTATATCGTGATGATGTACTTTTTGAAGCATGGAAACGGGTAAAAAGCTAACAAAGGGTTCCAGTGGTGTAGATGGTATCGGAATCGAAGATATTGAAGAGATGGGAATTGAAAAATACCTGTCAGAAATCAAATCGGAACTGATGGATGGAAAGTATAAACCATCCCCAGTAAAGCGAGTTATGATACCAAAACCAGACGGAAGTGAAAGACCTCTTGGAATACCAACAGTCAAGGACAGAATTGTGCAGATGGCTGCCAAGATAGCAATAGAGCCAGTATTCGAAGCTGACTTTAGAGATTGTTCCTATGGATTCCGACCGAAAAGAAGTGCCAGGCAAGCACTGGAAGTGGTAAGGAAAGCGTGTAACAACAAGGGCTATTATGTAGTAGACGCAGATATTGAGAAGTTTTTTGATAACGTAAACCAAGATAAACTGATGAAACTGGTAGAGCAGAGAATATCAGACCGTAGGATATTGAAGCTGATAAGACAATGGTTAGTATCAGGAGTATTATACGGAAATGTACTGACAATTTCCGAACTGGGAACAAGCCAAGGTTCAGTTATATCACCGCTATTGGCAAACATCTACTTAAATACACTGGACAGACTGTGGGAAAAGTATGGACTTACTCACGGTATTCTTGTAAGGTACGCAGATGATACAGTCATCATTTGCAAGAATAAGAAAAATGCAAATCACGCACTGAACTTATTGCAGTACATCATGGCAAAACTGGATTTAAAGCTACACCCAGTAAAAACAAAGATTGTCAGCATGTGGGACGGAAAAGAGGGATTTGACTTTCTTGGAATGCACCACAGAAGAATGACAACGGAAACAAGCAAAGGACAATTGTATAAAGAAACTTATCAGTACCCGAGCAGGAAAGCCATGAAGAAGATGAAAGCAGAAATCAAAAAAAGAATGTAAACGGTCGAAGTCTGTTAGTTGCAAAGGAAGAGGATTTAATAAAGAATCTAAATCCGAAAATCATAGGTT
>VOFC01002370.1_pt1 | contig 42389 bp, 75 predicted proteins | sample 5384161 | NCBI WGS metagenome assembly VOFC01 (sample SAMN12384722, study PRJNA508395) | human gut metagenome | isolation source: healthy gut B | host: Homo sapiens
CACTATCAAATTGTTGCCAGTGATTATTTTTGCTATCATAGATTTTTTTTTTATTGTATCGGGTGCATTTTTTTGCTAATCCTGAATACAATTCCTCACTAATTGCTTCATTTGATACCATTGCTTTTTCTAAACTATCAATCATCATCTGTGCATTTCCAGTCTGCATCCTAACTGCTTCTCCAGCATTATCATATACAATTCCATCCGCTCCATATCGAATATCCTGTAATTCAGCATCGCCAGTTGTACTTCCATCTTCAAGCTTTGCAAGATTGAAATTCTTGCATCCTGCTTCGCCATTTGCTGCTTCAAATTCGTGTTCTTATCCCATACCACTTGATCAGCCGTCGTCGCTGGAAAAATCTGTTCGCCCGCTTTGTTTTTTAATATTCCATTTTTTCCCATTGTTTTTCTCCTCTCCTAGTTATAACCAATCTGATAACAGTAGTAATAGCAAGTATTATGAGTCGCATTCGCGGGATGTGTTTGAGCAAAAGTTGATTTCCATTATTCACGAGACTATAAGATGTATCGCTGTCACTATCCATCGGCATTATGTTGATTTTATCGTTACCGTCCACAAGACCATTTGCAATAATACATCCTGTTCTATCGTCCCCATAATTTGCTCCAGCAACTGCCCACAGTAACACCGTATTAAATGCTTTATCGAAATACACTCCATTTTCGCCACTTTTTTTCTGATAATTAACATGTAATACTTTACTGTTAACTGGTCCCAGGTCATATCTGCCGTTGCTCCATTGCCAATAGCGGTGGCAAGTTTATTTTTTCCGTTACTGGCATTTTGAAAAACCTCCTGAATTTTTTTCCATTGATCTTTTCACTACTCCATGTAGACGCTACTGATATCTCAGTATCATCAATCGTGTATACTGGTAAATCTGCTGACTCCCCTTCTTCAACAGTCATATATGGCGTATTATCCAAATGCTCCTGAAACTTTTGATTTTTGTGAACGGGCGATTTCATCTTTATACTGATATTCATTTCCTTCTGAATCTACAAATCCTTTTACTGTTTTCTTCATTTTAACCTCCTATTTTCGAGACATTATAAGTATTTCATCTTCAACACTAAATTTCATCTCATCTACATCAATTTCTACCAATTCGCTATCCTTCACTGTGTGTCCTACTTCTGAAATTGTTTTTCAAAAACGGAAGTGCTGCCCATCTGGTATTGAATTTTACAGTTATCTTTTTCCAAAAATATTGAAAACTCTGTTATTCCACGATAGCTGCAGGCATCGTTACCGATTACCCAATAAAAATTAATTTTTCATCGTTGAAAACAATATTAGGTGGATCATATTCACCTTCCATATATCTTAATCTTCCTCGTTCAATATTTTTTATATCTTATCTGTATTTCATACTCAGACAGATCTAACCTTTATATCTCCGTGGCATTTCAAATTCTAATGTATTTACATCCTTATCACCTACCACTCCAAGCAATCTAGTGTCCAGAAGGTCTACATTTTATAGCTTTCATCTGGCAGAAAATTTGACGTGCTATAGGATAATGAAGTTGTCTTCCCAGAAGATATATTTACACTTGTAGCTCCATTTATTGCGATTGATATTCCATTTTCATCGCTAATTTCGTTATCCGGATAAAAACCTTCCGGCAATTTTAGCTGAAGCCTGATAGGTCATTTTTTAGCGGTCACCCTGATATTACAAATGTTCATTTGGCGAAATATTGACATTGTACAGTTCTTATCTGCAAAAACCCATTTATACATTTGCTTTTCTTCTGAGATTTTTCCTTTTATCATATTCCAGACTTCTTTTTTAAAGCTTCTTCTCCCATTAATGCCATATCATATTTCTCCTTTACATTACACGCATATACTTCTGACGTCATCCGCAGACATCTCTTGAACCCTGCTTCCAATAACCGTCGTAATAATCTGTGTGATATTTTGTCTCGTCTGGTCTGAAATTCCATTACTCTTGATTAAGTACTTACCCAGAGTCAATTTCTTTGTTTTGTCTACTACAGAGGTTTCTATCTTTAAAACTCTTGATGATAAAAATAATGCAGCACTTTCATCCACCATATTAATCGTGTCTCCAAGTGATATGCTTTTGGTCGTATTTGATATATCACATTCATAATTTGTTGCGATATCGCAAATTGCTTTTAATTCTTTCAACGTTCCTTCGAACAATGTCTTCTGATCAACTGTATCGAGATTGTATATTTTCGTTATATGCCTTTTTGTCCCATCGATACACCTTCCCCATTTTTCAAGAGCGTTCCTGGATTGTAAACAGTATCCTTTATCCGGTATTCCGTCCCCGTTTCTATCATCAAATTCTTGTTGTGCAATGACAAAATCGCCATCATCATATGCATACCCTTCTAACGTTATTGCTACTCGGACGTATCTGCAGCACCATATGCGTATAACGATGTTGCCAAATTCTGTATTGATTTTGAAACAGTTATTTTGTCAAAATCGATATATTTTCTCAGTATTACACCCTTGCTTTCACCTCTTTTTTGTATATATCAATGTATTTGTGAGATACCGTTTTTCATCACTGCTCAAATCGAAGCGATAATCAATTTCGATAGCAAATAAATCAGCAATGTCTTTTTAACCTTTTCTGATCTTGTCTGCTCTGAAAATTCACAAAGTTTCTGGGTACTATCACTCCGATTGATTCCTATCTCATATCCACTTCCTATAATTGTATTTGATATTGCTTGCGTTGCTGTCCAGGACTTGGCTTCTTCTGTTTTTAATGCAACTTCATTTAATAATTCCATTCCAACATCTTCACAATAGATATGCCAAGTCATAGAGTCGTCATCTTTCTCAGAATCTATGATCTGGAACATTATATCCTCATCATTTTCTGTCTTCCGTAAAATATAGTTCCCCCGGTGTTGTGCAAATCTCAATATTCCTCTGGTCCGATTCCGCATATGATACATCGCATTCAAAAGATGTTGCCATTGTTTCAATATCTTCTGTTTTTTTATCATTTGATATAACACTTCCTTTCGGCAGCTTAGTTGAGGCTTTCCCTATAATATTTAATTCACGATCTGCAAAATACAATATCATAACCACACCTCCCTCACTAATAATTGGGTTTCTGGAATCTCACTCCAATCTGACGTCAATACTCTGATCGTATTCTCTCCCGGGGATAAATAAAAACTCTCCCATGTATTCCCTAGTGCTCCCAGTGTTTCTGATTCCCTATTATTCACAAAAATTTTTTGCGTCTTCACATTGTGCCGTAATAATATCTCCAGTTTGAAATGTATTTCCAGACCCTTGTTGTTCTGATACATTTCCGATCTGTATGATTGTTTGCGCATCATTTTATATGCTGCAACATATCCAGCATTACTTTTCATTTTCCATTGTATTTTTGGGAAACACTCTTGTGTCCCTTCATAATAGATCTCTGTTTTTTTTTAGATAAACTATGCTTTTTTCCTTTATCGAATATTTGAATGGGTCAGCACATGTAAATTCTAATTCTCCAGTAATACATAATCTTCCAGGATCTACATCTCCAATCGAAGTGAGTGTTCCAGTGAAATATTTATCTGGTTCATCTGCAAATACAATCCTTGCAGAATCCACATTTAAAATCTGAGCCATCTTATTATAGGCCAGACGGAAATCAAAAGCGGTAGGACTCATCAGCTGATATCCTACCGTAATCACTCTTTCTGTGAATCGTCTTCCCTTAACCTCTTTACCGTGTCTTCTGGTTCGGTCAAAAATTCTAATTCAGGAGCAAGAGATTCCTTCCACTAACATATAGTGTCCTATACCCCAGAATCTCATTTTCAAGAAATTTTCCATTGAAATTCATTGCTTCAGAAGGCAATGCAATCTCATCTTGTGAATCATAGATATCTATAAATTTGTATTGCATATGCGCCTCCTGTTACAATCTTCCTAATTTTCTGTTCTGTCTTGTCTGCCGTTTGCTTAGCTCTGCTTCTGTGTATGGAGCTGTTACTCTTGCAACCTCTTTGCCATCGAGATCAACTGGAACAACAATCGTATACTCTGCTTGTGCATAGTAGTCATAATCACTACTAAGACTACCGCCAACATCTCCTGCAATCGCAAGATTATCAAAGTTTGGAATTGTTATAATATTGTTCATCGTTTTATCCAGTGTATTACCCATAGAAGAAATTCCATTGACAAATCCTTTTACAACAAAAACACCTAGGGCTTTCATGACACGGGATGGTGAGTGGATTTTTAGTTTTCCTTTCACTGCCCTTGTGAGGATATTAGCCAAATCTTTTGCCGCCTTATTTAAGGCTTTCTTGTTAGATTTAGATGTTAGCCCCTTCACAAAACCTGCAGTTGCTTCTTTTGCAATTGTATTCATTTTTTGTTTTCAGCTTATTCAATTCGCTCGTAACTGCGCTATTATAATCTTTATCAATCTGATCAATATAAGGCTTATAATATGCTTCTGCACTAGAATTAGCTGTATTCATAAAAGCTGTATAATCTTTTTCCATATTGTGTTAACCACGCATCACTTTTCTTTAACAGTTCTGTTGTATATTTCAGACCCTGTGCAGTATCAAGATTCTGGATATCTTTCATGAGATCATACGGAAGCACCTTTTTTAAGTCTCTCCATATTTTTTGCAAGCTGTTCGACCTGCTTTTTTTCTGTGCTTTAAAATCCACAATAGAAATAAACCCATAACTATCTGAGCTAAAAAGATCTCCATAATCAACCAATTTACTCTTATAGCTATCCGATCTGCGACAATCGCATCGTATTTCTCTTGATATTTCTTCCCAAGAGCTGTTAACGCCTTATCTGCTGCATTGATTGCTTTTTGTCCTTGGTTCTTTATAGTTTTGCTCATGTCAGATTTTAGAATCTTTCCAACCTTCGTATAGGCCTTTTTTAAGTTTTGGATTCTGTTTTTTTGCTTTTTGATACCAGTGTCTATTGTCTTGTTCAATGATTTTGTAACACTGGATACTTTACTATTCATAGACGATTTATATTTATCGACTGCACTGCTTGCAGCATCTTCGTATTTTCGTGTCTTTGTAGCTTTCCTCATTGTATCAATAGCTGTTTTTACCAAAGTCTTACCTGCAGATTTCACATTGTTTATTCCGCTTCTGATCCCAATTGCAAGACCTGCTGCAATGTATCGACCGTCTTTCTTTGTAAGTTTTGATGGGGGAATGAATCTGAGCTTTTGCCCTAATTGCCTTTTTCTGCTGCTGATACCATTCTGGATGCTGCAGCTTCGATCTGTCCAAAGGCATGACCTCATTCCCTGCGCAAAACCTTGACTGATATAAGCACCTGCACTATATGCTCCAGATCGTCCTGAACGTAATCTTGAATTTGTGCTAGATACAGCTTTTTTGAGGCAATGGCTGGTCCTTTGCTTAATCCACTTTGCATGGAAGAGGTGAATCCGCTTCCCATCTTCTTTCCAGATGATTTTGCAGCATTGGCCGTACTAGACATTGATTTTTTGATTCCAGATAGCACTGATGTTGCTTTCGCTCCCATGGATCCAAAGCTTGAATTTACAGATGTTGATGCTGCTGATAGAGTCTTCATGCCGTTTGCAGTCTGTTGTATGTCGGAGCCTTTACGAGAGATTTTTCCAATCCCGATTGCTACTGCCCCAAGGCTTTTTGCAATAGATCCTATCGATAATCCGGAAATCATCTTGATTCCTTCGGCTACACTCTTAAATCCAGTTCCTGCATTCTTCGCAGATTCTCCAACAGACTTGATCACACCCGAAATTCCATCAAGTACACTTCGAAGCCCTCCGCTGATTGTGCCAACGACAGTTTTGATAACATTTCCAAATGCAGTAAATCCTGTACTTGTTACTGTAAGCGATGTTCCAAGTATTAAAAGCCCGGCTCCTGCTGTCGTAGCTCCTACTCCTACTGCTAAAGACCAGCTCCAAGTACAACGCAACCAGCTCCTGCTACCAATGATCCAGCCCCAAAGACAACCATACTTGCTCCAAGTGCAGCGATTGCTACCGCCCCTGATGTTCCGTATTGAACAACTGTTGGCAATACTCCTGCAACAACTGATAGCGATGCAGCTGCTAATAATGCTCCTGCTCCAACAAGGACAATTGCTGCTCCAAAAGCTATAAATCCAACTGCCCCTGCTGTCATCGCTGGTCCAACCGCTCCTGCGATTGCCGTTAATGCTCCAACTGCTACAACCATTCCTGCCATGCAAGCAATCGCTGGTGTACCTGCATTTGCAAGTGCGATACTTGCTGCTGCCATGATTGCTAGACCTGCTGCAACCATTAATATTCCTGCTCCTAAAGCGAGTAAAGCTACTGCTCCAGCTTGTGCTCTTGCTGGTGTTTGAGAAAATATCTTCATTGCAGCCATTCCGCCAATTACAAGTGCAGCCAATGCACCAGTCATCCCAAGCATTATCCCTATTGCCAATCCGCCGGAATTAGCTAGTGCAATACTTGCTTGTGCCATAATCCCAAACCAGTTGCAACCATTAAAACTCCTACGCCTAACATCATTGTACTTTTTTGCCATCGCTAAAACTGACTTATTGCTTACTTTAGCCGAATTTCCTGTAGCCACCTCACCTGCAGCTACCCCAAAAAGCTTTGCTGCAAGTCCTGTAATTCCTTTTCCAGCTAACGATAAAATTGATTTCGTAAAGCTTCCTATCCCAGGTGCAAGAGTTTTTACAATTTTAAAACCTTTGTAAGCTACTAATAATTTTGGTAATTGCGTTATCAGTGATGCAATTGCATCTGAATGATCTTCACAAAATCCAGCAAAACTTTTTAACCCTCCGGTAATTTCACCAATTATGCTTTTAAATCCAGATACAGATTTTGCAGAGCCAAATGATCCATTCAATTCCCCCATGCTTTTCCAATAGCACTTACTGCTGATCCGAATGCTTGTCCTACTTCTTTTGCATCTGTCTTGAAAACAGACCAGTATTTTCCTGCCTTTGTTGCAAAGTTACCAATCTTGTTTTGCTATTTTATTGCCATCGACATTATCCAAAAGATTTGTTACATCGCTTTACTCCTTTAATTGCAATGCTGGATACTTTATCAAACGCTGGCTGTAACTTATTAGATGCTGTTTCAGTCAAGCCATCCATTGCCTGTCCTACAGTCTTATATTCTGTTGCCAATTTGGTAAACTGTTTGTTTGTTCCAGTTTTTGCCACAGCATCAAAGAAATCTTCTGTTTTTATTTTTCCATCTTGAACATCTTTAATTAACTGTTGCGTAGATTTTCCCATTGTTTTTGCAACTGCTGCAATACCTGCAGGTGTCTGTTCGACCATCAATTTGAAATCCTGCCATTGTACCTTAGGCTTTGCTGCCATCTGAGTTGCTTGCTGGGATAAAGTTTTCATTGCTTGTTGTGGATTTTCTGCAGCTGCTGCTAATCCGCCAAAACCCTTTACAAGTTTTTTGTTGTACTTTTTGTACCAACTGCATCTAACTGTGCATAAGTAGATGCCATATCAGAGGAACTATAGATTGTTTGTTCTGCAAACTTTTGAAGCTCTTTTTAGTGCTGACAATCTCTTTTTCGTGAATGATTATTCATTTCCATATTGCCTTCAAACGTTTTCCATGCAGCACTTGATTCATTTAAACCACTAACAATTTCAGAAAGTCCAGAGGTAACTACGGATACGGCTTTATTTCCAATCGCCATCATTGCCCCGAAGCCGATTCCTTTTTAAAAACAGCACCTAAAGATTGTGTCGATTTTTGAGCTGCTTTCATTCCGGCTTCAAAACCAGCATCTCTTGCCGTCAATATTGCTTCAACACTATATGTTTCTGGCATCAGCTCTCCCTCCTTCTCAACAATCTCTTCATCTTTTCAAATCTGTCTGGTTTATTCTTCTGCTTTGCTTGTTCAATCGCATCTTCATAGTCATAGAACTTTTTAAATGTCGGATAGACCGGCCTTTGTTTGTTTTTTCCTGCTTTCTTTTTTTGCTCGTACAGCAAAATTAAGAAATGCCTGCAGATGGTTTCGATAGTCTTTATCTACTTCTTTTTAATCTTGCCGCTTCAGCCATGATCTCATATTGCGCGATCGTCAGCTGATCCACCTGATCAAATGATGTAAAACCAAAAATACCGGAAGCAGTCAATTGCTATCTCCCGGTACTGTTCTTCGAAATCTTTTATTTCTCCCGTTTCTGTTCCTTGATCGCATCTTGAATCTCCTGTGTCGTTTTCTTGGTAACATTTGCACTCTCTAAGAAACCCAATACTGACTTAAACAGTTCATCAAGATCTGTTGTTTCATCTTCAATAAACTTATCTAATTCTTTCTTTTTCTAATCTAGGTGAAAATCCTTTATTAGCAATCAAAAGAACATCCTCTAATGCTTCAATATCTCCATCGATCACTTCTGCAATCTTATATCGCATTCCAATCTCTTTTGTTTTCCTTTAATGTCTTCTACTGGAACAGAGAGTTTTATTTAGCGCTCTCATAAATCCCATGCCAAAATTAAACTCGTAAGTTGACTGATTAATCTGTAATTCGTACATGTTATATCCTCCTAAGCTCCTGTTTTTGGTGTGTCTACGAATGCATATGCCTGTTCCTGCTGCTGTGTTGTCACAGTTACATCTCCGTCTGCACCTGTTCCGTTAATACCAAACGTTATGAAACTTCTACAAACTCATCTGCATTAGCTGTGTATTCAATCTCTGTTAAATATCCCTGAAAATACGTTCCTTTGAACTTGTTATTTCCTGCTTCCGCTGGCTCTGCTAAATTTGCTTCCCAGATTTCGATCAACGCGTCGTCATCCAGTGCCTTCTCTAATTTATTAATTAGCTCATCACCTTTCTTCAAAAATCGATGTCGCTGTGATTTCCACTTCTGCAGCACCAGGTGTTCTGATAGAACCATCCTTTTGTCGCAGTAGAATCAGCATCTTTCGACTTAGTACGGCCATTCTCTGTTGTGAATGCCAATGCTGTACCACTCTGTGTTGGTGCTTCTGATAAAATTCGGTACAGATAAACAATCTTTTTTTACCTTGTACCGCTTCATTTCCAAAAAAGCTGTAAATCTAACATTGCTACCTCCTAATTAAATGTAAATTCTAATTCTAAAACCCCATGCATTAGGGGTTCTTTTTGTCGTTGTGTCTGAGAGGACTCTTTGATTCACTCTTACAAGATTCCAACCAAAGTTTTTTGTTTCTCCAATCTTGTAACACATATCTTTGATTTCTAACAATATCTTCGATAGTGTTCCTCTCTGCTTTGGGTTGTTATGCCAGACATGGATTATCTGGCTGACTGCTCCAAAGACTGTTGTTTTATTTGCTTGATCATCCTGTATGCTGTCAGCAAGATAAACAAAAGGATACGGGGTTTTATCCGGCGGTAGGAATGTATCATACACACCGATTCCCGTATCCTGATATTTTTTTCTTTAGTTTTAACAGCAGCACAGTAAATAGTTCCTGCTGTGGATCCATGTTATTTTATTACCTTTTCTAAGTCACTTTTAAAAATTTGTTTCTGCTCGCCCAGTGCTGGGCGCATGTACGGTTGTGATTCCATGAAACGTGTTCCATACTCAACATATTCTGCATAATCTGTCGTTGGTGCTACAACCGCAGTTAAGCCGCCATCTTTGATATTGAGGCCAATGCTTCTTTTTAATGTTCCAGTATCTACCGGTACATAATGTTGCGCTTTTTCTGGAGATCCGCTCCATTCTTTTTGACTATTGTCTTTACTGCATTAAGATCCATGTTCTTTCTTAATTTTGCATTAAGCTGATCTAATCCATTCACCTTAATTCCACTCATCATTGCACCTCCGACACAATAAAAAGTCTGTTTGGTTCGAAGCTTCCTTGAATGATCTGCCTTATAGATTGTATTTCCAACTCTGATCTGATCAAATGGCTGATCATAGTGATTTTGTAACTGAATCGTTAAACTGCCCTGCTTGATCATCCCATAAACCAGTTGCATCATCTGTGTTGTTGTATCCATGATCGAGGCTTGTCTTGAATCTTCGCTTACAGAATCTTCTTTGTAATCACCTGTTTCCTGATCATATTCTCCTTGTGTCAACTTTTGAAAGTAAATCGTTGTGTCATATCTCATAGAAACCTCAACTTTCCTCGTTTTGCATCCTTTTGCATCTGTAAATATGCTTCGATTTCATCCATAAACGAAGCAAAATCATTTGCAGACGCATACGACTGTGTTTCTCCTTCAACGTTATGACTTGCTAGTCCTTCAGATCCGATGCGATTAAAACGAATTATCGCTACTTCGATAATGATGTGTTCCATCTCATCTGGTGGATCTGTACCACCAAGAAGCAATCGAAGCCTTGATTCTACAGAATCTAAGATCAGCATCAGTTTTTTATCCTGTGTAGAATCTTCGAAGCCAAGCATTGTCTTAAGCTTTTCCAGCATTCGCTTTCTCCTTTACTTCTGCAATTAAAAAGGAACTCCTGAGCGTTTCCGCTGCTAAGAAGTTCCTCAATTCTAGTTTTATTCGGTGTTAATCCCTGTCTTGGATATGTGTCTCCAACATCATAGTGATGATATACTTTGCCGCCTTTAACATCTTTATAATCCTGCAGATCATGAAATGCTTTTACTACTTTATAAGTCATATCAACACCTCACTATTCTTTTTGCAGTGGATACGACATCCCCTGATCTTACTGCTTTATAGTTACGATCACACTCAACAATTGTCACATGACTGCCTTTTGCTGCTGTGATTTCTGATACTCCATCCCATTTAGACCAGTTCTTTACATCCATGCCATAGGTTACAGCTGTTGCTGCGGATGCATTTACTTTGTATTTAAATGCATTTTTCATTGACATGAGCTGTTCATTCATTGTGATCGCTGTATCACCAGCATTTGTACCTTCTACTGCTGTAAGATGTAACTCTCCAAGAGTCTGTGTATCTCGGCTTCCAACACTTGTATATGCGATCGCATCAAGATATTCACAGAAAAGACGTAAGCCCATGATCGCAAATAAGTCAGAGATTGCTCTTTCATAGGTTCCCTGTGCATGGAATCCGATAAACCCTGTCGTTGGGTCTGTTGTATAAGATAATCCAGCTTTTACAAATTCGCTGTCTCCTGGATCAACATAATAAGCTACGATATTGTTTAAAGGGTGGCGATTACAACACCTTCTGGAATCTCGGAACTGATAAATACTACATCAGCGCCTAAAAAGTTCTTCATGTATTCAAACCCAAACGCTGTCTGCAGTGTGATATCTGCTGCACCAATATATTTTGTACACATCAAGCGTATTAACCCATACAGCCACACCTGTTGCGGTTCTTTTCATCTTCTTGAATTTGTCTTTTACTCTTCCGATAGACATTGCGATTGCCATCTGCCATGTTGTCTCTGCTCCTGTTAATGATCCAGCTTTTAACTAACGCTTGTAGAATTTATCACTAACCTTATTTTGAAGATCTGATTTAAATTCTTCGTCTGTATCATTGACAGCAACATCATATCCTTTTTCTGCAATTGCTTCCAAAGATACGCCTTTTCGATACTTTTCAATCTTAATCGTATCGAATACCTTTTCTGTTACTTTGTACTGAGAATATGGGATTTCTTCTCCCTCTCAATATCTCCTGATTTCAGTTCTCCTGCTACTTCTTTTTGTTTTTAAGGCACTTCCATTCTCTTTTCTGATCATCCTTGCGATACCAAGTACATCTAATAATGCCTGAATATTCTTTCGAAAAGATGTTACAAAGTCAATTTCCCTTGCCTTTACTTCTAAGTTTCCCTGTCCAGTCATTCCATCTGGTGCTGCAAATAACTGCAGGTCTAATTTATATTTTCCCATTTCTTCTCCTTTCTTTACTGGAACAGATTAATATTTTTCTCGGATCATCTTCTGACGTTCAATCGGGTCTTTAATATCCATTATCTGCTCCTTTTGTGATCGTATTCCGCCACCTATTCCTGCTTTTTGGTGGTTTTCCTTTGATCGCTTCTTTAACTGCTGCCTGCACAGCTTCCTTGTACATTTTGCAAATGATTCAACTGCTGTCTTAGTTCCGTCTGCATCGTCTGCTACCAAATTACCAAGAAGCTCATCTGAAATATTGATGTCTTCGTCCGCTAACATCTTTCGTGCTGTTTTCGCAAGTTCTGTTCTGGCATTCATCTTTTCAGTTCTTCCAGTTTCTTTTCTGCTTTCTTCGCACGATATTCCGTTTTTTCTTCTTTGGTCATTTTAGCAAGCTTTTCTGCTTCAGTCAGCTTATCGTCAGTCAGTGCCTTCCATTTTTCCTCTGATTTGGTCACTGCTGTTTTGATTGCTTTGTTTACTCTGCGGTCAAATTCTGCCTGATTTCCTTCTTGCGCTAAGAAGTCATCAAACGACATTGGTTCATTATTTCCACCTTCTGCTCCGGATCCATCGCCATTCCGTCTCCGGTCCCACCGTCATCTCCTTCTGTGAACAGTTGTAAAATAACTTGCGTTTCTCCATGTTTGCTCCTTTCGCCCTGATCCGTCTCTTCCAGATCATTGCTAACAAAAACTTAGTTTAACGACTTTTCGGTCATAATAGTTACACAATCCGAACATAATTCGGATAAGCATCTGCAATGCTGCAAATACCAATAAAAAGGAATCTATCAAAGTTTTTCGATTTCTCTGATAAATTCCTGTATTTTGATAAAACCTGTCCAGCTTTTAAATCGTATTCTATTTTGTCGTCGGTTAGATCATGAATCGACTTTACTAGGTTCTGCAATAACATCGACACCGATGCACATATAATGTCTCTGCCATACTCTGCATAATTTGCATGGCCTACTACTGTGATTTCATGATCACGCACTTTTATTTCTATCATTTTTTGTTTTAGCTCTCTTTCGAAGTTTTAATTATTTTGTTTAAATCTTGTTCGGCTTGTACCAACTCTTCTTCCGATAAATTAGCGTCTCCTATAACTCGAAATTTTGGGATGTCATCCTTTATCATTCTTTGTTTTTTCTTCTTCTGTTAATCCTTTATAAATATCTTCATACGCCATATCTATACCTCTCGTAAAAAAGAATATACCAAACTCCATCTACTTTCTTTTTACTTAAAACTTTAAACCCTGATTTTCGTTCATATAAAACTTCTTTTCATCTAGTCCGAGCTGACTAATGTCCTTCCTTTCTTTGAATTTTGAATATAAATCACAATTTTAGCTTCTTCATTATATCCTTCCTCTTTCGATGTACTCCAGTATTGATCTATAATGATTTCTTTCTTTTCAACAAATTCTTCCACGCATTTTATTATTCTTTCTTCACAATCTGCATAACTAGAAAAATCAACCGCTCTAACTAAATCCCCTTCGTATTGTGGCACTTTCGTTAATGCCGAGTCTAAATGACTGACAAATTGTTGATCTTTTCTGGAAGTTTCTGTGGGTCTTCACATCTTCTCAGCAGATCATTGATTGTATAAGACTCAAAACTTTTTATATTTCATTAAAGCGCTCAATTCATCTTCATCTAATTGAATTTTATCATTTCTGCTTTGTGCTTTCAACTGCTGCCACGATTCAAAATCAAGTCCATGCTCCGAATACGTATCTAGCCATTTCTCATAATCATTATCATCCATATGAGCCGCTGTACTACAATGACAATACGGATGCATTGGCGGGCATTTTCTCCGGGCATCATATCCTCGACTTTAAATACCTTTCCATCCAATGATCTGCATTGACTGCATGCATCCGCTTTCTCACATGCTATGTATTCATACTCTTCAAAGCCATTCTGTATAAACGACTGTTTCTGGGCTTCTGTCTGAACTCTTGCAAGTTCTGTAACCATCAGCCTCTTTTGCATTACTCTTACTGACTCCGAATCGTTTCTCTAAATGCCTTGCAAGCACACTTGGATGTTTTCCTTGGATCAGCCCCTTCCTGAAGAAGTTTATCAATCTCTGATTTTAGCATTGACTGATGAGCCCATATACGTTCGGACCAAGTTGCATTTTTATAAGATGCGTCAACGATCGCTCTTGCCTTTTTCGCATTATCATTGATCGTCTTTCCTAGGATACCTGCTTGTTTCCGCATTTCTTCCTCAGTTCGCTGCGTGAACACATCTCCAAACATCTTTCTATCTCATCGTAACCACCTTACTAGGTGCATACCGATATTAGCCTTTAGTAATTCCAACCGGTTGATTTTCATTGCTGCATTATAATATCTCATCTCATCATTGGCTTTTTCTTGAGAGGTCTTTGTCTTTAACATAACGTTTCGCTTTCTTGGCATATGCATCAATGTCGATCTTTGCGATCCGTTTCTTGGCTTCTGCCATTGTGATTCCTTCTGCTTTTGCATATTTCACATAAAATCCGTTGATCTCTTTTTCTATGTTATCAAGCATGTTTGCATAGATATCGTCAAGTTTCTTTTGATGCTCTGCTTCATTTTTTTGATGTTTTGCTTTCTTTGACGTTCTTCACGCTCTCTCCAGTAGTTTTTACTGCTCATTTGCTTTATCCCCAAACATCTGTTGCATTACTGCATCTTTCGGCTTCTCTTCCTCTTTTCTCGATGCGTTCAATCTCTACTTTTGGATTATCTACAACACTTAAGACTCCTAGCTGGGTTTCCTGTGATACAACACCAGAAAGATTCTGTGCGATCTGACTTTCTTCCAGTAAGTTTGCCGGAACGTTTGGTGTGAATTTGTAATGTAATTTCACCCAGTCATCTTTTTTTTCTATACCCATATGTCTGCTTGGATTGCTAAAGATGAGCTTGTATCTTCGGTTCATTCCGGATGTAAATTTGCGTTCCTTGGTTTTTCTAAGATTGTTCATTGCCTGCAACTTATACGCCATTGCAATGCCAGAAGCTGTACCAAAATTCTCATCGCTAATGTTGGCCACCATGGCAATCTGAAATATTAATTTTTCCAAGCGATCAACCAAATGTTCCTGTGTTACATCTCCATCTGGCTTCTGCAAGAAATCGATTATCAGATTCTCAGCATCTCCATCGAAGTTGATCACACGGTCTGATCTAATATGTTTCAATTCGTCTTCATCTAGTAATGTTCCTATAATCTTTAAATAGGCATCCGCAAAATAATCTACATCATTCGCCTTTTCACTAACCGCTTTATTATATGCGTTGATCATAGACATCACTGGTTCAAAGATTCCCTGGCATTCTTTATTTTCCTGATACTCTGTCGCTGGAACTCCGTCAAAGTAATGTTCCTTTTTCTTCTTTATCCCATACGATCCTTCCTTTCAATGTAAACCATCGGACCTTCAGTTCGTCCGATACGCTGCCATGCAGTACATTATCTACATCTCTATACAAACGAACAAAATAGCGTTCCTTTCTAAGAACTGAATCATCATAAATCATAAAAGCTTCCATTGGATCTAAATATACAATTCCTACATTTCCAGCATCATCGTTGTAATACATCTCATAGCCCTTACCAAAAATGCTGCAGATTTTTTTGATAATTCTGCATTGTTGTCGTCCTGATCATTGTATTGATCAAGGAACTCAACATAATCTTCTATCGCTTCTTCTCCATCATCCACTATGATTTTGATTGATTCCCGATAAAATAACCATTCATTGTATCAACGATATATTTTGCAAAGTTTACTGCAATTCGATTATCTGGTTTCCACTCTGGTTTCGGTTTTTCGTGAAAGATCGGATAGTCTGTTTGGTATGCGTCGTCCAATGGTTTATATCGAAACGCGACTTCTGCAGCATGTCTCATGATAAACTGACTAAGTTTCGCATCTGTTAACTCTTCGTCAGATGATATCCTATAAATTTCTTTACGCATCATATTCCTCCTTTCACTTTTGTGTTTAGTCTTGGTTTCTGTTTTCGTTCTTCTTCGATTGAATAACGTAACATGGCCATTGCATCATCAAAAAATGGAACTGGCTCATCTAGATAAGTATTGGTTCTCTCATCCTTCTTCCACTTCCATTGCTGTATTTCTTTAATTGTATTTACACACGTTGGATAGATATGTATCCTATGTTGTTTCAAATAGTCAATCTGTGCGCTGACACTGTTCAGCTCTTTTTTTACTCCTTTTGCTCTGTATCCTGCTTTCTTCCACATCTTGATACGATCTGGTTCCGCAGAATCACACCACATACGAAGCTTCTTATTGAATCTCCCTGCTGCCTTTTTGATAATTTCTTCTGTGTCCATTTCGTAGACATAAAGTTCCTGACATAAGTACAGATCGCCATCTTTGAATCCAACCTCCCCAATACAGTTTGCATGGTTAAATCCAAAGTCCTGTGCATTTACCATGTAATCAAAAGCGTTCTGGTGTACGATCAAATTCTTCTATGACATAATTTTTAAGGATCAAACCTGCAACTTCTCCCCACTCTCCAAGGCCATAAACTCTGTATCCTTCTGGGTCCACCTCTTTACGTCTTAGCATTCGTCTGTGATATGCTTCATCGATGAATCGGTTCTTTTCGTAAGTTGACTGGTGTGTGAGTACATCAGGATCAGCACGATCAAAGAACACTTTCTTGATCCAGTGGTGCGCTGATACAGGGTTAAATGTCATTCTAATCTGATAGAACTGTCCTTCTGGCAATTCTCCTCTCAATCGGTCGTCAATGATCTCAAAATCTGACTGTGTGATCTCTGTCGCTTCTTCTATCCAAACGTCTGTTAGCTTTCCTCGTTTGAATGTGATTGATTTCAGCTTTTTTCTCTCTGTCTTTCATCATTCACACCTCTGAATATGATCTGATTGTGATTACTCTTGCACTCTATGGTCATATTTGATGCATTGATGTACCAGTATCGTTTATACTGTTCTCCAAACATACGAAAAATAGCACCCTGCAATTCTGCAAAAGTGCTATCTCTATTCGTTACATCTGCTTTTCGGACACATAAAGGTTTCGCCCAGGATCACTCATGAGTCTTAGGATATAATGCTGTGCTGTATCCATACTCTTTCCTGATCCAGCAGACCCCTTCATCACAATGTATCGTTTTTGCTGCGATCGGCATCTTTAAAACAAGGATTCGCCTGTACTTTTTTATGTTCATCCGGTATCATCCTCGCCATAGTCAATTGTAATATTAAGATCCATGTCAACATCTGTTTCAACTTTATCAGTAAAGAGTGCATATCTTTTACCGAGAAGCTCCGCAGCTTTCAAGCGTTCTTTCTCCGATGGACCTTTTTCTATTGTTCTGGCTTCACTGCATCCATCTCCGATTCCTTCAACAACAATCTCCTCTGCATTACTCTTCCCACGCATTACTGCAGTTAGGTATTCAATCACTTCCTGGGCGTCCGCTATTTTCTCATTATGAATCGCTTCCATTTGGTCCGCTACATACTTCTTTACCTCTTCAATCTTTAATAATCTACTTGCGGCAGCAGCCGCTACATCTCCATCTTTTACTCGCGGATACGCAACTCTGTAAGCCCGAGATGCATTCAAATCTATCAGGTATTCATCAGCAAATAGCTTTCTTTTTTTTCTGTTAATGCCATCCAGGCTCACTCCTTTCTTTTAAAAATGGACCTCCAGGGATTCGAACCCTGGACCAATCGGTTATGAGCCGACTGCTCTGACCTGCTGAGCTAGAAGTCCTTAAATTTATGCACGAAAAAAGCACCCGAAGGTGCCTTGATCTTTACTCATTATCTTCCTTTTGTTGTTTTCGTCTCCTATAATATTTTTCAATTTTTCGATTTCGTATTCTTTAATAGCCTGCTCTTCTAATAAACTTGCTAATTTTTTCTCCTGCTTTAGTAAATGCAACATGTCCTACTTCTAATTCTTGTAAATTAACTATTCTTTCACTCTCGCCATATTTTATTACCGTTCTTGAATTATATGGTGTAGGATTTAGTCTAAATATAAATGGTCTCTCACTATTAAACTCTATTAAACCTATGGCTTTTTTAAATCCATTAAATTTGACACTGTTAACCCTAACAACCCTAGCATTGTGTCATTATCCAAATCTATCATCGGTACCATTTTATGTTGAGGAATTTCAACTGCCGAAATTCTTATTATGGATCTACATAAATTTTTAAAATTCTTTGCATCGTACTCTTCCATAATTTCTAATGTTTGAATCAGTCTTTTAGGAATGTGCGCTTTTCCTGATGCCTCCCCCGCTAAAATTTTTTCCAAACATTAATTTTATATCATCATTATTTATATTTTTTGCCTTATCCATAAAAAAAAGATAGCCAATCATCATCAAGATTTTTATCTCCTCTTTCCCCCGTCAGGAATTTTTCTGCAATTTCCAAAATATCTTTTTTTTTGATTGCAATACTCTTTTAACGTCTTTCGTGCTTTCGATATCATAGCACTTTTCATTAAAACCGGAATCCTCTCATCTGCTTCTATGTTCTTTTTTATAGATTTCTATGGCCTCTTCAAAATCCTTGCCCTGCCCTCTCGGTGTGGATATCCATTTAATTATTTTCTCTAAATCAGTTAATGTGTGTTCACTAAACTGACTTACAGCCTTTACAGCTTCTACACCCACTGCTGCGATATTCTCTTTATTTCCCATATACTTATCCCTCCGTACAAAATTTTTATTTATTATATCACAACTTGTCAGTATATTCTAGTAGTTATAGAACAAAAGAACACCGCATTTCTGCGATGCTCAAAAAAAAAATTATACAGGGCGATTGATTGGACTCTATCCAATTTCCTCAAGTATAACTTATAACACACTTTTTGTTTAATTTGTTTAATCTTTTTAGATTTTCACTGATTATCTGAGAAATTCTGCCTTTCGTATACCCCAATTGTTCTCCAACTTCCTGTTGTGTCTTGCCATTTAGATAAATGAGTTCAAAGATCTGTCTTGCATTGCTATCAGGAATCTGACTGATAAACTCTTCAATCTCTGTCAGAAGTTCGTCCACCTGTTCCTGTCTTTTTCCGTTAATTATCATCTGCCGATAGATCACATCTGCCTGTTTCGGCTCTGACATCGAAACACTCATATGCGTTTCGATATGGGGAACGTGTTCATGGATCCTTTTTACCTTCCCAATGACTGCCGGAATCCTCTCTGCTCTCTCATTCAGTTTCTCCGTTTTCTCTTCCAGCATCTTCTGCTCCCTCTTCAATGATCGATACTGTTTTAGCTTTTTTCTTATCCATGTCTTTCCTCCTGTCACCTATTTTTACTAAGCATCTCCCCAGTGTTTCACGCAATGTCTATGTACGAAACAACCTGTCCTTCTCTTTGTTCTGGACCACTCTGTCTCATCGTCCTCCGGATCCATCACTTCACCTGCAGACTACACAGCGGGGGCGATCCCCACCGTGTTTTTCTCTGGTCTTCTTGTATGCGTTCATTGCTGTCCTGTTATTTCTGATCATTGTCTTTCTTCCCCCCTGCATCATAGATCTCACATGAGATCACCTTATTGCCAACCTGTTATCCACAACTTCGAAATCGACATCGTATCCGACCTCAGCCAGATGGTCGATGATCCCAAAGTCATTGCCATTATCCTGCGAATGAATATAGACCTTCGCAAGTTTCTGTCTGATCTTTGCCATAATTAATTCACTCCTTAACTTTCCTTAACGATTTTCTCGGATCGTAAGCTCAATGCCAGTCTCATCTCTGATTGCCTCCAGGATGTCTGCCCATGTAACTAATCCGTCATTCATACATTCTGTTTTTAAGTTAAATCTGGCTTTGAACTGATCCAGCCGTTTCTTGCCAAAACCAAACTCATCTCTTAGCACCATGATGCTCATAGCAAGAACGGTATCCAGGATCTGCTCTTTGATCTTCTGTGCCGCTTTATCCATTTCTCTATGATTGACAGGAACCTTGATCCCTGTAACTCTCCGGCGTTTCATTTCTCTCTCTAAGGCTTCTGCTCCGCCTTCTCTCACAATGCGTAAAGCAAGTTCCAATCCTTCGGTCCTGCCTTCCATCTTTGCATTAATCTTTCCCATCGTTCTCTCCTTTCACGCTCTTGATCCTTGCCTTTAAGGCATCCAGAAACGAATCCTGTGTAACTTCTTTTGCTTCCAGCGCATCCATGACGTTCTCATCATATCCGCCGGCAGTGACTAGATGATGGATCACAACATTCTCTTTTTGTCCCTGTCGGTACAATCTGGCATTTGCCTGTTGATATAACTCCAATGACCAGTTAAGTCCAAACCAGACAATGATGTGCCCACCTGCCTGGAGGTTTAATCCGTATGCTGCACTTGCCGGATGTGCAAGTAGGATATCCATCTGCCCATTGTTCCAGGCTGTGATGCTGTCCGGATTCTTTAATTCCCCGATCCGAAGCTTGCTCTTTTTCAAAGCCTTCTGGATCCGTGCCTTGTCATGCTTAAAGTTATAAAACACTAATATCCCCTTTCCGGCATTTGCATCGATGATCTCTTTTAAGGCTTCGATCTTCTCGTCATGCACCTCATGGTATATACCGTCTGCATCATAGACAGCCCCATTACATAACTGCAAAAGTTTATTGCTTAAAGCCGCTGCACTTGTAACGTCAATAGTCTCTCCATCGATATCCGCGATCATCGTCTTCTCCAGTTCTTCATACTGCTTCTTTGCTTTATCTGGAAGTTTGATATGACGGACATTATCGATCCGTTCTGGTAATTCCAGATAATCCTCTGCTTTCATGGAGATACAGATATCTTTGATCCGTTCATTGAGCTCTTCGTCTGCCCATGTCCTTGGATTGTACTCATAGATCACATTTCCGTTTCTTTTGCTCCTGGTGTGAAGTAATTATCACGATATCCGGTTAGAGTCTTTCCTAGCCGTTCTCCTTCATCCAGAAGATAGATCTGTGCCCACAGGTCTTCCAGTCCGTTCGGAGTCGGTGTTCCTGTAAGCCCTACGATCCGGTGGATGTGACTCCTGACACTTTTTAATTTTCGGAATCGTTTTGCTTTGTTGGACTTAAAGCTCGACAACTCATCAATGATCACCATGTCAAACGGCCAGTCATTTTTGTAATAATCAACCAACCACGAGACATTGTCTCTTGATAACACCCAGATATCGCCGGGTGTGTTGATCGCTCTGATCCGCTGTTTGATACTTCCAAGGACTGGGATCACCTGAAGCATCTTTAAGTGATCCCATTTCTGTGATTCTCTTGTCCATGTATCTTCTGCAACTTTCTTCGGCGCGATGACAAGAACTTTCCGGACTGCAAACCGATTGAATCTCAGATCATTGACTGCTGTCAGTGTGATCACTGTCTTTCCAAGTCCCATGTCAAGAAACAATCCTAAGACCGGATCCGTGATCATGCGGTTAATGCAGTATCGCTGATAATTGTGTGGTACAAATTTCATATCATGCCTCTCTGTTCTAACTCTGCGATCTTGTCCGGGGCCTTACCTGGATTCCATGCTTCGATCTCCCAGATCACTCGGTCAATATCTTTTTGTTATCAAGAACGGTTGCATAACACCCCGTTGCTAAGATCTTACGGATCTGGACTTTCTGAAGCGGTGTCGTTTTTCTCCCGGACGTTTCAATTCTACGAATCCAGATTTTCCGCCTTGAAGGATTACAACCCTGTCTGGTACTCCAGCATTGCCCGGGGATACAAACTTATACGCCATACCACCGACCTCTTTACTTCATCCCTGAACTTGGATTCTATACTGCTTTCTCTCATATCATTCTCCTTTGCCGTAAACATGTAATCGAAATCCCCTATATATATACGCGTGTATGTGTGCACATGGGGTACGTTATACTATTACCCTTTATATTTTATGTTTAAAGAATTGAATGTTTACAATATTTACATTCTATTCAAATCAAGTATTTACGCGGTTTTCATTGTAAACAATCGTTTGTTTACAGTATGTTTACACTGTTTACATTTCCAAATATTGTATGTTTACATTTTTTATGCTTATGCTTCTTTGTTTACACGGATGTAGCCCCTTTGTGTGCCATAGGACCGAATCTCGCAGATGATACTCGATCCCATCCACTAATACAATTAAGAATGCTGTTAATCTCTATGATGTCATGTCGTTTCATTTGCTTTAAATCGCCTCCGAAGCACTCACACCATATCTCTGCCGCACAAATCCTTTCTCTATTTACTAAGTTGTTCTCATCTTTTACCTGAAATTCACTGTTGAAAAATGACCTTCTCTGTGCCTGACTCTTTTCCTTCCAATCTGTTGGAATCTTCTTCTCTAGGAACTCTCTGATCACACCTTCTTTTGGAGATGCTTCTCTGTAAGTTTCCTGCTTCTCCTGTGCCACTTTAGCGACATCCCCGGACATATACAGCGGCTCTCCTAACATCCATCTCGCAGCTGCTTCTGCCCATACCTGATCGACTTCTGCCGGCAGTTCCTGAAAGATATTCTTCTTCGGTTTCTGTTTTCCGAGTCCGACAGGCCAAAATCTTCTGTTTCCCCGTTCTGTCCTTTAAGAACTCTTTATCATTCGTAGTTCCTACAATGATACAGTTTCGTGGAAAATTCGCGGTCCTGCGTCCATACGGCATACGATAAACATCTTCTTTTCTTACTCAAGAATTGTTTGACCGCATTCATCTCTGATCTGTTAAATCCAGTTAACTCTCCAGCTTCAATGATCCAGTAGCCCTGCACCATCTCCGCTGCATCTTTCCCTTCAAAGGTACTCATTGAATCGGAATACCAGTCTTTTGCCCAACATTGAAAAGAACGTACTCTTTTCCAACGCCCTGCGCTCCCGACAGGATCAGCATATAATCAAACTTACATCCTGGATGCATGGCTCTGGCAACCGCAGCGCACAAAGTCTTTCTTGTTGCCGCACGTACATATTCAGAATCTTCTGCTCCGAAATAATCGATCAATAGCGTATCTAATCGTCTGACCCCGTCCCAGTTAAGGCCTGTAAGGTATTCTCGGATCTTATGTCTTTTATGTCGATTTGCATAGATCGCCATGCCGTCTAATATCTTCTTTTCTCCTGTGATCCCGTAAGTCTTCTCCATGTAATGTCTTAATCCAGCATCATCTTCATCGGTCCATGCGCGATCCTTATAAGGAAACTCCGGATGAAATTCCACGGCATCGGTCTGCAAACAGTTGCTCTGTTCGCAAATTCATCATGATATAATCGGTCCTTTAAGTTTGGATCGTTCTCCAGAATGATCAACACGTTATCGATCGTCTTATTCGGCATTCCTGTCTGTGAACTGCAGCTTAACTTTTCCATCCAGTCAAGATCTTCTTTTGATATATCCTGTGAAAATTCGGACTGTGCACGTTCATATCGTTCTGCAGTAATGACTTTTGCAACATTTGGCTGTTCCATCGCAAACTCACACATTGCAGAAAAGGATGGAAGCCTCGTGATCGGCGTTCCTTCCTTTGATCCATAATCAAGTTCATAAAACTTATGGATCCGGACCAGATCAAATGCATTGCATAATCTTCCACCTGCAGGATCTGTGGCATGATGGCTGTATAAGAATAATCCATCCTCATATAACACGGCTCCGCCAACTGTCGAACCCTCTGTATAGGTATAGCGGCCCGGATGCATATCACATGGCTCATAGATACCACCTAAGAACGCATCCATTGCCTGCTCTACTGTATAGGTCTTACAGAATGCACCGACGATTCCTTTCTTTTCTAATGGATTTCCCTGTTTTTTGATACTGCGGTCACGGAGCTTTACCGCTCCTGGAACTTCCGGCCACTGTGTGATATCTCTCCAGTTATCATATGTTGCAAGCATTCCGTCTTTACTTAAAACGGCTTGTCTGCATAGCAGAATCGATACTGACTGTCCTTACTGCAGCTTGGCCAGTACATCAATCGGACTGTTTCGAAAGTTGTCGGGTCAAAGATGCCCACTCCGATATACTCCGCGGCACGTCTCGCGATCGGCTCATATTCATCTGGAGAAGCCGGCTGATCCAGTGGCAGAATGATTCGAAGTCGCGGTGCTGCCTCTTCATGCTTCCTGGTACTGTAGACCACATAAGAACAACCAAGGTTTTCTAAGATGCCGATCACCTCATCAGTTCCACCCGGTTTTATATGGTCGGCATCCAGTGTGATCAGATAGCGATAACTGGCATTTTCATTTCTTCTCTGTTCTCCGGAAAGTTCGCCACCGACAAAACCACCGACGTCCTTGATCTCATCCTGCTTTGCTTTGCGGTAACCCATATACTCTGCCAGAGTTTCTTCTGTCCTGATCGGATGTTCAAGCTTCTCTACAAAATCAGACCAGTACATCTCCTGTTTCAGCCAGGTCTTTGATCTTCGGCTGCTTCCCGTTGATATTTTAATTTTTAAGTCATTCTGAAACATGCCGTTCCTCCTACTCTTTCTTATAGAAATCTCCTGTAAATCCATCTGCGTTTAACGGCAGCCCTTCTGCCCACTCCGGAGCTCTGCACATCAGATCGATGGCTTTCTCCAGTGTCAGATCAGAACCTTTTGGCACTTCTGCTATGATCTCATCGTGGATATGAAAGTTGATGAGATAACCACCGAATAACATATTTCGGATCGCGTTCGCCAGCAGATCTCTTTGCCACTGCCTGTACGATATTCTCGACTAGTTTCCCACCGTACGTTTCAAGTCTCTGCCATTTTTTTCGTTCCATCGATGCCCATGTATGTGATACTCTTATTTCCCCATGCATTCTCTCCGATTTGCGGGTCTGGATAAAATAAGCATCGTCCGGAAGGAAGTTTGATCATAAAATAATCTGCATCTCTCATAAACGTGATCCCATGCTGGATCTGGTTTGTTGTTCCGAGTGTTACCGTCTCGATTGCACAATTCTCTACCGTATACCAGAAATCCTGAATCCGTTTTTCGCTGTCCTCCATCGGTGTACGATATCCGGAAGTTCTTCTTCCGTAAGTCCCATCCTTAATGCTCCCATCTGGATCAATGCCCGGTACCACCTTGGTACCGAGAGCTAATTCTGCGACCTTTCTCTTTTGCCCTGAGTGCATATTCCGGATTTCCTTTTTTGATCTTCTTGATCGGTACGTTAAACATACTGGATGCCGAAGCCTCGTAAATCTTGCCGTGGGTACGGAAGACTTCCAGTCTCCAATCCTCTCCGGCTAACCAGCTGATCACTCTCGCTTCGATCGCTGAAAAGTCTGCAACTACGAACTCATACCCCTCTCTTGGAATAAATGCCGTCCGGATCAGCTGTGAGATCGTATCTGGCAGACTGCCATAAGTCAGTTCAAGCATCGCTGCATTTTCCTGTTTTACCAGGTTCCTTGCCAGTGGCAACTCTCGGGATATAGTTTCTCGAAGGTTCTGAACCTGTACCAAACGTCCTGCCCATCGTCCTGTCCTGTTTGCACCGTAAAACTGTAATAATCCACGGACTCTTCCATCCTTACAGACTGCGTTTTCCATAGCTGTGTATTTCTTCACGGAACTCTTGGCCATCTCTTTACGTTTCTTCAGAACATAATAAACTGCAGGGTTTGCTTTTTATCTGTGGGGCTTCTAACAGTTCGTTCACTGCTTCTTTTCCCTAACTTATCAATATCTTTCCTGAGTTGATCAGATAACCACTGTTTTAACTGGGCAACACTGTTCGGATTATCGATTCCAGAAACACGCCGGATATCATCTCCAAGCTTTAATGCTGCCTGATCACTTAATTCCAACGCCCCATTGATCAGTGCAAGGTCCACCTGAGTCCCCTGTTGATTAATAGTCTGGTCATAATGCCAGTTAGTCCATTCCTGCGTTGGAACCGGATAATCCTTTAGATGATCCCTCGATCGCACGTTCCACTTCCACATCTTGTTTGCAGTATTCTTTTAAACAGGTTCCATTTCTCTATATCATGTTCAGGAAAGTTTCTTGTGCGTCCGCCGTTTCTCTTTGTAGGCTTGCATGGTACACAAAAATAACGGATCAGTGCTTTTTCCAACTGCCATCTTTTGCTTCTCCTGTGGAAATCCCATTGCTTTCCCAACTCCTGCAAGGGATGCCGGATACCCACAGTAAAGAGAATGGATCATCGTACACTGCCACTGATCCGGCCAGATCTCATAGAACTGACTTAGCGCATTGATCTCAAAGTTTGCGTTATGAGCCATCTTGATCGTTGCCGGTGCTTTCAGATCATTGATCACGTTTTCTGGAAGTTTCTCCCCTGTGCAAGATCTATGATCTCAACAGGTCCGTCATCGTAAAGCGTAAGCAAACAGCAGAATCTGAAAGTCCGGAGACTGCACGTACTTTGTACAGCCCGGACTTTGCAATGTCTACACTACTATAAGTCTCGATATCGATATGCAGGATGTTCTTGCGCGGGATCATAATCCCATAACTCCGCTGCCATTGATCAGAGCCCCCGTGATCGGATTAATACCAGTGACAGGATTCACACTCTGCTGTGTAGCTGCAGCCTGTGTGTTCATCTGCGGAACTGCTGCAGTCCGGACATTTGCCTGTGGCATTGGTCCAAAGTCTTCTGCTGCTGTTGTTCTTCCTGTTAATGGATCTCCTTCTCTTGTTTTCTGGACGTTATTCAGCCCGCATCCAACACCTCTGTTTCCATTTGTGTTATAAAGGGAAGAAATTTAATGAAACTCTTCCATAGCATCCGGCATATACTTCTGCTGGATTTAAGATTGCCTGACAGTTTGCATCGACAACTTCTGGGCGCTGTTTACTGGATGCAGTCATAACCATATGTCCTTTACACTCTTCTCCAAATGGCTCTCCGTTCGGTCTTGTTCCATCTCCATCATGCATCGGATTCTTCAGCATTGCTGGCATCTGTCCGTTGAATTTTGTAGAGACACCTTCCTGTGCTGCAGCCTGCATTGCTGTTTGGATCGCATTGATCGTTGCTGTGTGTCTGTCTTAGGGATCAGGATCGTCACAGAATATTTTTCTTCCTGTCAGGATTGTTTGCATGTGGCTGAAATACGTGTGGAAATGAAAATCTTACTTCACCTGTTGTTACTTTTGTATTACTCATAATTTTTTACTCCTTTTATTTAAAATCTTCTGCTGCTGTTGTTTTCGGGTTATAGACCGGACGTTTATCGGATTCCGGTGCAAGTGTCGGCTTTCCATTCGGCTTCTGGATGAACTCTCCACAGATCGTCTGGAAGTCTTTCTTTCCGACCATCTTCTCCAAATCTGTTAGGGTAAGCTGGGCTCTTTCATACAGAGTTTCTTTTTGGGAAACCATTCTGTTCCAGGACATCCGCCATCTTCTCGTAATCTGTGATCATACGATTGCTTCTGCCTTCAACGATCTTCCATCCAGGAATCTCTCCGCCATCGATCAGTTTTGTCTGTGCATAGGACTTTAATTTTTTATGCCATGCAACTAATTGCTCTGCTTTTTACAAGGGCTTCTCCAACCTCTTCGTCTGAAAGCTTTCGGTGGAAGTTTTGTTTCATAACTTTCAGAAGCTCCAGATTGTCATAAGCTCTCTGTCTGCAATTTAAGACTTTGCAGAATCTGCAGTGTTCTCCGGAACGAAACTCTCCTTCTCCTTTGTAAGCTAATTCAGCTTTCGGTTTGACTTACGACATTGCCCCATGTTGTCAGCTCTCTTTTTATTCGTTTTCCATGTGGAAAAGTTATTGAGCCTTGGCTGTACGATATGAAAAAAATGTCCTCGATCGGATACAAAAATCCGTAAGCCTTTAATGCTCCTAGTGCATATAGTCCCATCTGAGGGTTTCCACCTGCATTTACAGGAACACCTTTTCCGTATTTAAAGTCGATGACATGCATAACTGACCCACAGATCAAGATGCAGTCTGCAGTACCGAATCCATCTGGCACGTACTCATCAAACTCAACCATTTTTTCCACTGCCATGTATGGTTTCTCTGGAAGACTGTTACTGAGTGTTTCCACATAATCAACGTACTGATCTGTGAATCCCTGCATCTCTTCCTGATACAGTTCATTCTTTTTGATCTTGTTCATTCTTCTGGTATAAGTTCCAGTCTTTAAAAGAATCAGCTGTCAGCTTTAACTCACAGATCTCATGTGCCAAAGTTCCTTCTTTGGTATAAGAACTCTCTGTATCTGGAAGCTCATCACACAGCTTTGCGGAAGGCGTACAGTGGATCCACTGCACCGCTCCGCTTGCTGATAACAAAGCATGTTTTCTTTTTCTTGGCCATCTTAGATCACCGCCCCAATCGCTTTGATCGCAGATGCAAACTCCCCCATACTTCTCCTGTGGCAGATCCATCAGAGTCTGTGCACCTAAAGACGCTAGCGTATTTTGGACATCCTGCATCTTTCCGGCATCGATCAGACCTGTCGCTGCGACTGCTAACTGTTCCATCGAATATGTAGGGGCTGCTGTAGCTGTTGGCACTGGACTAACTGTAGGTGCCACAGGTGCCATTTGTGCGGTCTGTGTTGTTGGTACTGGCTGTACATTCTGTACATTCTGTACTGGTGGTGTGCTCGGTACAGTTGTAGTTGTTTGTGCGGCTGTTTCCGCTGGTGCGACTGTCTGCTGCACTACGGGTGTTACCTTTGTTGCATCTACCTGTGTTTTCCTCTTTTGCAGTTTCCTGCGGTCTTTGCCAGTGCAAAGATAGCATTTGCCAGATTGTCAAGCCCTGTTACGTTTACTGTAATCTCCATTGTTATGTCCTCCTAATTCTTCTTTGTTTAATAGATACCCGATCCCTAAGATCTGAAAGATCAGGTTTGTATCAAAGATCCTGTCCAGCTTTATGCAGCCGGACAAGAGTTTCAACTCTCTCATAAGATGCTGCTAATTCGTCGTAAACTTCACGACTGATCAGCAATCTATCTTCCTTCATCGTTTATATCCTTTCTACTTGTTTCTTAAACCCACACTCTGTCGTCATTCGCCACTGTACTGCTTTTTGAAATCTCTTTATCCAAAGGATCTAATTCTTTGGATAAAGCATTCCCAATACTCTCAAAGATGCCACGATATAAGGCAATGTCCCTTCAGAAACGGGTGTTACGTCATCTGATATTTTAAAAAAGAATGTCTCTACATACTTCTCCAACGATGTCGTTCACTTTATCGCCCTGATCGATTGCTGCACATTTGTATGCTTCTTCTATTTTTTTTCGCACTGTAATAAAAACTCTTTTGTCATTGTTCCTTCTCGCTTTCTGTGCTATAATGCACTTGTGTTAAATTATTTATATCCGCACCTTCTGAAGTTGCCGCTTCAGGGGGTGCATTTTTCTTTATCAGCTTCTTTACACTCAGATATGTCGCAATCTCTCTTTCAAGTAAAAAGCAAGTTCCACTTGATTGTTTGATACTTGAATTACTCTTTCAATGTTTCTGTTCTGAATAGCAATTCGTTCATCAAGCTCTTTCAGAATTTCTTTCTCATTTATCAAACCTCTTCACTCCTTCCTCAAATACTACTGCTGTGATCAAACACACTGCAGCTAATTCTTTAAAAGATTCCAATTGCGATTAGCACTGCTGACGTGCAGATCATTGCTTTTTGTTTCTGTGTGCATCTTTATGCCCCTTTCTCATACGCTTATCATTTCAGTCGCAAAAAACTTTTTTGCATTTATGAAATACCTATGCTTTTTTCGCTTGTTCGGATTGCATATCCCCATGGAAAAATTCCTTGAATCAGTCCTTTTTGTATTGATTCAACGCTCATCCCCATTAAATATGCAGCTTCTTTTCGGGGTTAACGTCTCTATCTTCTGCTTGGGAATTACTATCTCTTCAGTAATTCTCTGGGAGATCAAATGCTTCTGCAATCTCATTTCTTCTCGCCTTCGCCGGTTCCGAATCCCCAGACATCCATTTGCTAACGGTTGACCTACTCACACCGCAGATCCTGGATAATTCTACTTGGTTGATATTTTTGATCTACCATCACTTTTTAAGCCTGTCCTTGAACACTTTCATCACCTACCTTTCTTCAGATGGCTTAACTCTCCGTCCGATTGAGTGCTATTTTAATGATTAACCAATTTTATGGAGGAGTTTCGGGGCTATATGTATCGGACAGAGGATTAAGCCATCTGTTGATTGTCTCCCTCCAGTACTTTTGCTCATTTTTGAGCGAAAATCTTTTTTCTTTAAATCGCTCTCTCTATTCAGCTGCTAAAAACTTATTGATAAAGTACTGCTGTCCTTTTCCTGTAACTTTCGGGGTACGAGTAATTCTGTTGCATCCGTTTCCATCAATATGGACAGATTCTTTAATTTCAAAAGTCCCATTTCCATACTCTTTTGAGTTGGCATGTTCCAATCGTTACCTTTTTGCTTAATCAGGTAACCGTTGTTTCTCAACCATTCAAATAATCTTCTTTGTCCTGTCTCTACTCCATTCTGTTTAAGAATTTTGGCTAATGCCCCAACTAAAATTGATGTATTTGCAGATGTGATCGCATGTCCCCAGAATCGCATGCGGTTTCATTCGTTCGTTTTTTCTCCTGCAGCAATCTGTTCTTTTCCCTCTCTTCTTTAAGAGCTGTAAAGGCTCTGATTGCCATTTCTGGATTATCAATCAGTTCATCAACTGCATACATCCGTGTTTCCTGATCTGTGGTAATACTTCCGCTGTTACCCAATGCTTGAATCTCTTCGCATTCGGCATCTTACTTGAAAGGATTAAGCTGTAAAGACCTGATTCATTGATAAATATTACTTCTCTATTCTGACCTGACAGAACGATTCGTTCGGTCAGCTTATCTTCTTCATCAACGTGATCTCTTACGGCCTTCGGTGTGTTTGTATAGCCGAGAATCCCTGCTACATCCTTACCAACAAACATTACATCGCCGTTTATTGTAGCTGTTCTTACAGAACCAAATTCTTCTGATTTAAACGATTCTAATTCCATTTTTTTTTCTCTCCCTATTTATTTTGATTTTTTTTGTTGAATTTAATTCACTATTCTTTTTAAAAAAAATTTCGTCTCTTTCTTTTTGTAGTTAGATGTAATGTTGCTTGTAATGACGAAATCTCGGAGGCCTTGAATTCACCTAATCCCTTTAATCTGTTATACAATGTCTCTCTGAGCATTCCAGATTTTCAGCCACTGCTTTAAAGCTCATTCAGAGTCATTAATCTTATCAGTCAAGGCTTTCATATCGACCATTTTTCTTTTTCTCCTTTTCTTTGTTGAATTTTAATCACACTCATAATATAACACTGGTGTGAATATCCGTCAACACTTTTCATAATTTTGTTGAAATTCTTTCACACTCATGGTATATTAATATCAGAAAGGCGGTGACTAAATGATTGATCTATATAGGAATATTCGAAAATTTAGAATCGAACATAAAATGTCTCAAGATACACTTGCTAAGTTGACTGGTTACACGAGTCGATCATCCATTGCAAAAATTGAAAAAGGTGAAGTAGATTTGCCTTTATCAAAAATAGAAGCCTTTGCGGACGCATTAAATGTTGAACCTTCAGAACTTTATGGGAGACACTTGGGACGATGATGTTATAAATTCTTCGCGTCTCGATGTCGCTGAACATTTCGACGGTGATCCCTTCTTGATAGCCAAAGCTATGGAAGCAGAGAAAAATGATGCTCTATCAAATCAACCAGAACTGAACAAACGAGACTCAAAACAAATAGAAAAAATCCTACAGCAAACTAAAGACAAACTGACGTCACAAGAAGGACTAATGTTTGACGGTAATCCTGCTTCTCCTGAAGCAATTGAATCTATTCTAAGTGCAATGGAAATTGGTATGGAAATGGCAAAGAAAAAAGAACAAGAGAAAAATATACACCTAAAAAATACAAAAAGGACTGATGTGAATGGACATAAAAAAGATTGTAAATTCGCTTGTCAAAAAACACAAAACAAGAAATCCCTTTGAGATCATCAAAGGACTAAATGCTATCCTTGTGCCGGTGCCACTTGAGGGTGTCAGAGGATTTTATCAATATTTTCAACGTAATAACATTATTTATATTGATGATTCTCTTCCAGAACATGAACAGATTCTTGTCTGTGCCCATGAATTAGGTCATATGTTACTTCATAAAAAGGCAAATGCATTATTTATGGATACATACACTGGATTCAATACTACTAAATACGAAAGGAAGCTGATCTATTTGCTATGGAACTTCTGGTGCCGGATGAAGTATTTTTAGAGTACCAGGAATTTACTACAAATCAAATTGCACGTGCACTTGGATATGACGAAGAACTGATAAAGTTAAGATTGAGATAAAGAGGAAATGCTATGGGACTATTAGATAAATTATTTGGTTTAATTAAAACCACTAATTCTTCTAAAAAACAGATAATATATGATACTTATTATTCAAACTATCCTGTCAAACCGTATATTTCTGACGAACGAAACATTGAAGAATGGATGGAACACACTAAATTATTTCAAAACAAAATATAATTCCAAAAACTATGATGACTCCATATTCAGATGGATTATTACCCGGACACATATATATGCTTTATTGGCTTAAGAAATATAAAAACAAAAGAGTTCCTGCATATTTTGAATACAGATATGGCATTGATTTTGAAAAAGAAAAAGAGTTTCTTTTTTGCAATAAATATCTTGATACAAAATAGCAAACCAACTCAGTTTGGACTTGAAGCTATTAATAAACATATTGAAGTTATAGAAGCACAACATCCAAAAACCTAAGTTTTCTGAAACATCTGTTGCTTCTTCGCCTAATATTAAATATTCCGGACGAAAAATACCAGAAAATTTAGTTGAGGGATTTTTTCCCTGTTCCACACGAAGACAAAGAAATAATTTCATATGAAATTGATCAAATCAATAAATTAGTTTCATATGCATTAAAACTCGCCCGTATAAAAAGAAGATTTCGAATTGATGCTTCTCGATTCGTATATTTGAAATCTCATACATATTATGAAGGAAATCCATTTACTCTTTTCTGGTCGTCCTAAAAAATCCCGCTTACCTTACATTACGACTACAAAAATGATGATCAAGTTCTTGAATTTGATATAGATAGAGATTTTTGGTGAAATTGGCTATCTTCAAAATGGACATATTGCTAAAGCAAGATTAATATTTTGGTTCAAAAAAGAAGGATATATAATCCATCTAGGAATCGTTGATAATATACTCACCGTTAAAAAAGTGGAGAAATCAGGCAATCCTACATGGATACCTATCTATAAATTAAAATAGCGATGACCTACTGCAATAAAACACCGTTACCCTCTACCAGTTTCTAAGGGTGGATTAACAACGGAAGACAACTTACAAACTTTATGCTGGCGTTGCAATCGTAGTAAAGGAGCAAAAATCCAATAATAATAAAAAAAAACCGCCCAGCTACCAACTGGACGGAATCTCAGAAGTTTATCAAACCACTTTGCAGCATATGATATTACTTCTCCCTAGACAAGAGAATTATATCATACATCCTGCAAAAACACAATTTGATAAGGGTGTATTTTTGTACCCTTTTTAGGAAAGGAATGATGATATATGGCAAGAAGAAACCCAAACGGCTACGGCAGCGTAACCAAATTAAAAGGCAATCGATCACGACCATACGTTGTAAAAGTTACTACATATGATGAAGATGGACACGGAAGGCAGGTCCCAGTGGACTATGCTGCTACTCGTGAAGAAGCAAACATCATTTTAGCCAGGTACAATGATAATCCTTGGAATATTGATCGCAATCACGTCACTCTTGCAGAATTATATAAGCGATGGCTTGAAGTAAAAGCTCCTAAACTTGGAAGTTCTCGTTTATATACACTTAAAGCAGCTTATAAATATTGTCAAAAACTGTACGGGAAAAAATATAGGCAAATACGAGCTTATCATATGCAAGCAACCATGGACGATTGTGGTCGCGGTTACGCTACACAATCTCATATCAAAGCACTTTGGTGGCATTTAGACAGTTTTGCGTTTGAATTAGATATCATAGATAAAATGTATTCTCAAATAATTTCTGTCAGCACAGAACAGGGAGAAACTAAACGCACACCATTTACCGAAAAAGAAGTTGAAGCTCTATGGAAAATATCTGATCAAAAAATGTTGATATTGTTTTAATCTATATTTATACAGGATTCCGATTAATGGAATTATTAAATATGACATGTGATCAGATCAATCTTGAAGAAGAATATTTTAAAGGTGGAAGCAAATCTTCTTCAGGGAAGAATAGAATTGTGCCAATCCATCCTCGTATCATGCCGTTTGTAAAAAAACGGTTAGAGAAAAGTAATGAATATTTTTTAGAAAATGATGAAGGTTCCAAGTTTAAAAAATGGGATTTTTATGAAGAATGGAAGGTTGTTATTGCCTATATAACAAAGAAAAAGAAAACGCCTCATGAGGCAAGGCATACTTTTGAAACATTTTTGGATAATGCAGGCGGTAATAGAAAATGCATTGATATGCTGATGGGGCATAAATCTAAAGATGTTGGAAATAGGGTTTATAATCATAAAACAGTGGAACAATTGAGAGATACTATTCTCTTGTTGAAATAATAAATTTCCATTCAACAAGTAACAAATTAGTAACACATATGTTAGAAATGACCATTTTAAGCCATTTCCTAACATTGCAAAATTATTATACCATAAAAAGAATGGCACTGCATATCACTTTAGTAATATACAGTATCTTTCCTTTCTTCATTATCATCATGTATCTACTTTTATCTAAGCAAATTCCACATTACAGCCTGTGCTTTTTCTAAGTCTTTTCTCGCCACAAAAATTTCATACTGTATGGACTGTGATGTAGGATTCCCCACACTTCCAAAGTTTCCACGAAGTGTTCCTGATCCTGCCCATTCTCCTAAGTGATTGTATGTTTTGTATTTGTACTTAATCTTTTCCCGATCCAAGATATCCCTGATCGCATTAAATTGTATCATGTCTGTTCCAATCCATAAGCTTTCTGAGTTTAATATTGTAAGCATACTTTTCTCCTTTCTCGCAATTTCCAATTTTATTAAACTGGATTTGCCCCTCTTTTGCAGCATACCGAAGCCTCTTTTCAACCTGTTAATTAATTTCTTATATTTTATCACAATTTCCTGACTGTGTCCTATTTTTTCCCATAAATAATTCCCATCCCGCTGATCATCCATGGTGTTGTTACAAATCCCGAATAAAGTCTAGCTTCTTTTCCAGATTTCCTATGTAGTGAACTTCTGAAATTCCTTCTTCTTTTTTAAGATTCTTACAAACTCTTCCATATCTCCGTACAATGCTTTCTGTGAAAACATATCCTGAAAAGAAAATACACCGCCTTTTTCAAAACTCTTAATGCTTCTTTTACAACATCCTCTTATCTTTTGCTGTTGCACTTCATGAAACACGAAATTGCTTACTACTGCATCAAATGTCTCATCAGGGAAATCCAGTTTTGCTGCATCTCCTTTTTTGAAAAAGTGATATGGTCTGCAACTCCTTCAATCTTTGCATTTTTCTCGCACTGCTCTTTTGCATAATTCCATTCCACACCCCAGTGATCCATCGCTGTGATCTGTGCCTTTGGAAATGCTTTGGCGCAATGAACAGTAAGTGCTGCTGCTCCGCATCCGATGTCTAGAAGTTTCCCTTCACCATCCCAATCAAGATGTTTAATCAGATGTTCATGTACTCCTGCCATCATATTTCCTTTTCCAAATGCGAATGCTTCATGACAGATCAGCATATAAATTGCCATTACCAGAGTCAAAATGCATAATACGCCTACTATGATTGCAATGACCATTTCACTTAAAGCTACTTGTACTGCTACCGCAATAACACCTAAAAACAATTACTGCTCCAAATAACATATACAATGCTTTTTTCAGGTACCCAGTTTCCATAATTTGCTTTTTCATTCATTCTTCTTTTTTCTCCCTTTCATTAGTGTTCACTAACTATTCTCATCAACTTTCCTGTACGGATGATAGAATCTAACATCTTAGCAAAACCTTTTGGATCAAGAATCTGCATATGCATATGATTCTCATCTTGAAATCTGTGCAAATTGACCTCCATCAAAAAAAGTATGCTCAATTGGAATTTTCATCTGAGAAAGAAATGTGAGTCCTAAATCTGCTCCAATTGATGAAGCGACAATAAGCGTTATTTTTCTATTCCTTGCTTTTGCAGATACTCTCCTATCTGATGAATTTCATCTTGTTTACTTTGATAACTTTGTTCCCATCGTTTGAAATTCCATTTTTTATATTCCTCCTTATAGTTTTAGTATATCAGATTCAAAAAATATTTCCTATATGAGATAATAAGAAAAAAATTCCTATAATCTAACAAATATCCACACAACCCATGATCATCTTCTCTTCACACCTTGCATATCCCAACTGCGAACTGTTTAATGACAATGTATAATTACTTGCCATCCCCATTTTTGTTCTGTATAGAAATTATAATTTGTCCTTCGTCTTTTATCTGTATCCTTTATAAGTTTTACTGCCCCTGTCTTCTGTAACATTATATAACTTGCAAATACGTTTGATCTTCTCTGGCATGTCTCCATGTATAAACACATTTAACACATCATCTCTACCCTTCAGTATAAAATCAGTATTTCTTCCAATCAAAACACAAGGCTCTTTTTCTGCGATTTCCAGGATTACCTTTTCTCTGTGCCTCATACAACATATCATCCACGGATTTCCCTGTAATATCACGACCCGAAAAATGCATAGGCAAAAAATCCTTTTTTGGGGATAATTCTGCATTTTCTTCGATATATTCTGGTGATAATCCTGACTGTTGCGCAATCTGATCTATGATATTTTCACTGTAATAAGCAATTCCAAGCTGTTTGCCACTTCTTCTCCAATAAAACGGCCGCCACTTCCAAATTCTCTACTGATCGTAATGATTCTTTTTTGCCATGATACCTTCCTCCTTAATGTGTTAATCGCTCTACTTTTATTTTTGGATTTTCTTTTAAAAAGACAAATCCGATCAGACATGCTGCAAATTCTGTAATTGGGAATGCCCACCAGATCAAAGATACTCCTGCTCGTCCTTTTCTTACAAAAATTGAAAAGATTCCTGCCAGAGGTAATATGATCACAAGTTGTCTGAGAAGTGAAATAATCAGTGATTCCATACCACCATCCAATGCTTGATATATTCCCTGATATGCTACATTGATTCCTGCGAAAATAAAACTAATTGAAATAATTCTCATTGCTCCGATAAAATATTCTCTGGAACTTCCTGCATTAAATAATGTTGCAAAAGAACTTGGGAATATTTCTGTGATCAAAATTCCAAAGATCATCAATACGCTCGTGTACATCAATCCATATTTGATTCCATCTTTTTATCCTCTTTTACTTCCCATCCCATAAGCAAATGCTATGATCGGTGTAATCGCATCCCTTAGTCCAAATGCTAAGAATAAAACAAACTGCTGTACTTTATAAAACAATCCGTAGGCTGTCTGAGCGGAAGGACTGAACTTCAAAATAAGGTTCATTACATATACCATAATTGACATCAATGCCTGTGCAATGATCGCCGGAAGTCCGATTGCATATATTTCTTTTGATAATTCCAGCATCTGGCTTCATATACTTTGCTCCATGCTCAAATTCTTTTGTTTAATTTCATATGAAAGATAAACAATAACACTGTTGACACTACCTGTCCGATGACTGTTGCATAAGCTGCACCTTGAACCCCCATTTCTGGAACAGGTCCAATCCCATAGATCATGATCGGACCAAGGATGATATTTACCACTGCTCCCGCAACCTGACCGATTGTTGAATAGAGCGAACGCCCTGTTGCCTGTAACAACTTTTCAAATAGAGAAAAGAAAATGATTCCCATGGAAATGATACAGCATATCCTAAGATAACTTGTTCCCATAGAGATTACTTGCGGATCAACCGTCTGTGATGAAATGTATGTTTTAACTCCAAAAGATTCCAAAGAGCAAACAGACCACATAAATGATCCCGCCTAAAAACAAACTGTTTCCAGCAACCTTACCTGCTTTTTTATGATTTCCCTGTCCGAGTGTTCTTGCAAGAAGTGCATTGGTTTCCTACTCCTGTTCCAATCCCTACCGCAACCATCAGCATCTGAACTGGAAATACAAGCGTCAAGGCATTTAGGGCTGCCTCGCTTCCTGCTCTCATGTTACCTACAAAAGCACTATCTACAATATTGTAGACTGCCTGCAATGCCATTGATAAGATCATTGGAATTCCCATCTGGATCATGAGCTTATTGACTGGCATATCCTTCATCTTGTTACTTTCTGCCATTTTTTAATTTTTCCTCCTTTTTTTGCATAAAAAAGAATGTAGTTCATCAGAATAAGCTGGACTTACGCTGATTGGCTACACTTTTTAATGACATTTTATGATTGTAAAAATAGAAAAACGAGTAGCAAAACTGGATTTACGCTAGTCTGCTACTCGTTCGTTAATTATTATATTTTGATTTTTTGAAAAAGTCAAATGAAAATTATTGTACATTCTCATAATTACAAATCTGGATTGCCGCACCATCTCATTTTGTCCTTCTAATCTGTTCTGCCATAAGTGCCTCCGCCTTTCCTTGTTTCTCAATGTTGTATTATAATCTGTCCCATATTAATTTAACATCTACACCCCATATTTATAATCAATAGTACCATATTCCTTCTTAAAATAAAACTCTAGCTTCTTTCATCTTCCAACACTTCGATATAAAAACTAACCGGGCGGAATCCATCATTACAGCTGATCATTGCTGATTTTTATTCTTCATCCATCCTTCATAAATATCGCTGCCGCCATAAGCTAACGTCATAACAAATGGAGAGATACTCCCATGCACTTTCACAAAATCCTTCGGGTCGTTTCCATCCTTCTGCAATAAATACTTGCCCCTCTTCTATATCGCAAGCATTCTCCATAGGATTTTCATACTTTTTCCATTAAGTCTTTATATTCTGTTTTGCGTATTGCTGTAATTTTACATCGTTTCACTTATTTTCTCCCCCTTACATTTTATTCTATCAATTTTATTCTCATTATAGCACAAAATAAAAAGGCACCAGATATTTCTAAAAAACATCCAATGCCTTTATGATTTTTTCTTATAAATATGTTTTTATTTCTCTAGATATCTAACGCCACAGGATACCCTTCATACACAGCATTTGTAATCGTAGAAACTTCCGATGCATCTCCGATCACTGTCACATATTTATCAATTTTCTCTAATAAAAGTGGTCTATGTCTGATGTTCGCATCTGGAGCAAGTTCATCTCTCATTTCTACAATAAAAAAAAATCCCTGTTGTCACTGAGAACATGGATGAAAATCTGATCATCACTTATTCTCCGAAATATAAAGCTTATCAGCGAAAGATCCGTTCCCGTCAGATCGAACGTGCCTGTATATCAGCAGACCTTTTCATCCGAACGAATCAAGGTTGATGATACGATTGATGCATACTTTGAAAATATATTGCAACACGAATGCAACACGAAAAAGAAAAACCCACGTAAAAACGTGAGGTTTAAGAATGGACTAGGCGGGAATCGAACCCGCGTCCAAAAGCCAATTCACATGAGGCTCTCCCATTACAGTCAGTCTTCTTTCATTCCCTCTACCGTGCTCCGACTAACAGGATCACAGCTTCAGTAGCTTCATCAATACTTTAACCGGCACAAAGCTTGACCGGTCAAGGGTCCTGCATGTTTGAAGCCAGGATTCCAGACTACAGGTGATCTAGAGCTGACTGCTGCAAACTAGGCAGCGTACGCTAATTTATTATCTGCGTTTATATTTAAGTTTGTACCGTAAGGTGGTCCCTCCCAATGGCTCCTCAAGCTTCATAACCCCTGTCGAAACCTTTACTAGCCCGGAATTAATAATTTGGTTAGAGACTGAGAGCCTTCCCAGTCTCGAAATTATATTATATAGTCTCTTATATAAGATGTCAAGTCTTTTTTGTATAAGTTCTTATACAATCTTTAATCTTCCTTGAAATTATCCAAAGTTTCTTACTTTGAAGTCTCTGTGCTTCTCTTAACTGTCTCTCTTTGAGATATCTTGTCGTTTGTCGTAGAGTTTTTACCTTGCATAATCCGATCTGAACTTTCACCAAACTTCCACTAAAGTATACTTTTAATGGAATCAATGTATATCCCTTCTGATTGATCTGTCCGATCATCTTGAAATCTCCGATTTATGCAATAATAGTTTTCTTGTACGAAGTGGATCCTTGTTGAAGATATTTCCTTTTTTCGTAAGGACTGATATGCATTTGATGAATGAAAGCTTCTCCATTATCAATATCAAGAAAGCGATTCTTTGATGCTGCAGTGTCCCTGTCTTAAGGATTTTACTTCAGTTCCATGAAGTACGATCCCTGCTTCAAAACTATCCTCTACAAAATAATCATGTCTTGCTTTTTTATTATTTGCAATGAGTTTTTTTCCATCCGTCTTCGCTTTGCTCATAATCATCATCCTCCACTAACTCAAAATCAATATTCTTAAGCATCATATCCACATCTTTGACACGGATTTTTCACTTTCTCTCCTAGTTTAAAGGTTCTTCCAGTTCTCTCACCGACCATAGAATAAGTCTTCTCATCATAGTAATAGTAATCTCCCGGAAGAATGGATACATGAACCATTCCTTCGATCGTATTTGGAAGTTCTACATAGATTCCCCAGTTTGTCACACCGGAAATGATTCCTTCATGTACTTCTCCGATTCTTCTTCTCATGTATTCCGCTTTCTTAAGCTTACATACTTCTCTCTCAACTTCTTCTGCACGGCGTTCCATCTTAGATGACTGTTCTGCTACTTTCGGCAGGATTGCATCGTAATGACTGAATCGTCTTGTTGTAAATTTATTATGCAATGTTTCCTTGATGATCCTGTGGATCTGAAGGTCTGGGTATCTTCGGATCGGTGATGTAAAATGGCAGTAATATCTTGTGGACAATCCAAAATGCATAGAGCTGTATGCAGAATATTTTGCCTGTTTCATAGATCTTAATGTCAAACGGCTGATCAATGGTTCTTCTGGTGTTCCTTCAATCTTTGTCAGTAACTTCTGTACTTCTTTTGGATGAATCTCATCATGACTGCTCTTTAAGTAAATTCCAAAGTTTTGTAAAAATACCTGTAACTTATCAATCTTTCATGGTCTGGAATCTCATGAATTCGATACAAAAATGGAATCTCTCTCCAGTAAAATTCTTCCGCAATCGTTTCATTGGCACACAGCATAAAATCTTCTATAATCTTTGTTGCTGCATTTCTCACCTGTGGATAAACATCAACTGGACGGCCTTTTTCATCTAAGATGATCTTAGATTCTGGAAAGTCAAAGTCAATGCTTCCTCTTTCATGACGACGATGTCTTAAAATGTCGGATAATTCATTCATTAACTCAAACATTTCTACAAAATCTTCATATTTGTTACGTTCTTCCATATCCCCATCCAAGATTTTAGCTACGGATGTATATGTCATACGATGATCGACGTTGATCAATGTCTCTGCGATCTGATGATCGACAACCTTTCCACTTGGATCAACTTCCATGATACAACTTAATGCCAGTCTGTCGCATCCCTGATTTAAGGAACAGATTCCATTCGATAATTGATGTGGAAGCATCGGAATCACACGGTCTACAAGATATACACTTGTTCCTCGTTTTAACGCTTCTTTATCTAATGGAGAGTACTCTGTTACATATTCGGATACATCCGCGATATGTACTCCAAGTAAATAATTCTTTCCTTTTCTTGATAATGTAATCGCATCATCTAAGTCCTTCGCATCTTCTCCATCGATCGTTACCATTGGCCAGTCTCTGATATCCATACGGTCTTTGTAGTCAGATGCTTTGATCTGTGATGGAATCGTATCAACCTGCTGTTTGACATCATCTTCAAACTGGGTTGGGATTCCATAAGCTTTGACAATTGATAAAATATCAACTCTTGGATCATCTTTATGTCCTAAAACTTCAATGATCTTTCCTTCTGGACTTCTTCTGGCATCTCCATAATCTGTGATCTCTACCATCACTTTAAATCCGCTGGTAAGATTCTTGCACTGAGATTTGGATACAAAAATATCACTGTCAAATCTTAAATTATCTGGAATCACGAACCCAAAGTTCTGGTTTTTCTGAAGAGTTCCGACCACTGTCTTGATTCCTCTCTCTAAAATCTTGATGATCTTTCCTTCTTTTCTTCTTCCAGAAGTTGGATGATCGTCCAATACCTGCATTAAGACCG